>JGI24710J26742_10001983_pt1 | contig 18517 bp, 16 predicted proteins | sample BioPla2DNA2_FD_26742 | JGI IMG/M metagenome (IMG submission 26742) | reverse complement strand
GCGAATTTCCCTATCGGACCATTTCGGATTGCTGCAAAATGCGGAGCACCTGTGGTGTTTTACTACGCGATGCGCGAACCGGCTCGCACTTACAGGTTTATATTCGAGGAGGCTGGGATTGAGGGCAAAAATTCCGAACAAAATATTACAGATCAGTATGTTAAGTCGTTAGAAAGGATACTGAAAAGCTATCCTCGCCAATGGTTTAATTTCTATGATTTTTGGAACGAAAGTATTATAGTATAAGATATGAAACTCTCTAAACCACTTGAAGATATATACGGCAAAGAGCAACAGACGGCTCTCGGAGCACAGAGGAGAGCGCAGGAGATTGCTTTTGCACCTATGGTTTTTCAAGTCTCTCGCCTGATGGTGAAATTTGGAATTTTAGACTATTTGGCAAAGAGTCGTAACGGAGCTACTCAGCAGGCGATAGTGGAGCACACGGGCTTATCGAAATATGCCGTACAGGTGTTGTTGGAGGCATCGCTCTCCATAGGCACGGTATTAATAAAACAAGATAGGTACGAGATTTCTAAAGCAGGCCGGTTTTTGCTAAACGACCCGATGGCCAGGGTAAATATGAACTTTAATCAAGACGTCAATTATTTAGGACTTTTCCATTTGGAAGAAGCTCTTAGAGAGGGAAAACCTGCAGGGCTGAAAGTTTTTGGCAATTGGGCTACAATCTACGAGGCTCTGTCTGAACTGCCCGAACATGTTCAGAAGAGTTGGTTTGCCTTTGACCATTTCTACTCGGATGAATCGTTTGCAGCTGCCTTGGAAGTGGTGTTCGGTTCAAACAGAAAGATTAATCGTTTGCTCGACGTGGGCGGCAATACCGGTCGCTGGGCCCTGCAATGTGTGGACTACGATAAAGATGTGGAGGTAACAATTATGGATCTGCCACAGCAATTGGAGATGATGCGCAAGAATATAGCGGGAAAGCAGGGAGCAGAACGCATTAAAGCTTATGGTTGCAATCTGCTCGACCCGGGTGCGAAGTTCCCCGGGGCTGCATTTGACGTCGTTTGGATGAGCCAATTTCTCGACTGCTTCTCGGAAGAGGAGGTGGTGAGTATATGCAGCAGGGCAGCGGAGTCGATGGATAAGTATTCGCGCCTTTACATTATGGAGACCTTCTGGGACAGGCAAAAATACGAGACTGCGGCCTATTGCCTTACGCTCACAAGCATCTACTTTACCGCAATGGCCAATGGCAATAGCAAGATGTATCATTCGGACGATATGCTTCGATGCGTCGGAAATGCAGGATTGGAAGTTGAAAAGATCGTAGACGGCCTCGGGTTGGGACATTCGATAATGGTATGCAAGAAAAAGCGATGAATAATATATTAGAGCTCATACCGCAAAGAGAACCCATGGTGATGGTAGATGAGTTCCTCGGCATGGGAGAGGCTGTATCGAAAACCCGTTTTACAGTACGGGAAGACAATCTGTTTGTAGATAACGGACAGCTCTCCGAATGCGGCCTGATCGAACACATCGCCCAGTCGGCAGCAGCCAGAATCGGCTATATATTCAAGAGTAAAAACGAGCCGGTACCTATCGGTTATATAGGCTCTGTAAATGATTTTATATTTTCGAGGGCCGTAAAGCCTGGAGAGACTATAGAAACCACCGTAAAGGTGCTGCAGGAAGTGCTCAACATCACTTTAATAGAGGCCCGTTGCTACATAAACGACAAAGAAGTGGCTTCAAGTAAAATGAAGATATTTATAAAAGAATAGATGAAACGCAATCGCAAAATAGGCACCACGGAGCCAATATTGAGAAACATCACTCAAACAACGGTCAGATTCAGCGAAGTGGACTCCATGCAGGTAGTGTGGCACGGCGAGTATGTCCGCTATTTTGAAGACGGGCGGGAAGCTTTCGGACGCCAGTTTACCGGTATCGGTTATTTAGACTTTTATGCAGAAGGCTACACCGCTCCCATAGTGGATCTGCAACTGCAATGTATTTCTCCTCTTCGTCTGAACGATCAAGTGCTGATAGAAACTCGTTACATAGACACGCCTGCGGCAAAATTATGTTTTGAGTACATCATCACCCGGCAAAGCGACTCCGCTTTGATTGCGAAGGGTAGTTCCGTTCAGGTGTTTATAGATAGCGATGGAAATATGTGTTTGAATAATCCTGAATTTTTTCAGAACTGGAAAAGAAAATGGTTGGAAAAACAGAGGTAAATATTTACATAGGAACAACTTCCATTTATACTTGCCTGGGCAATAAATTCGAGACTTTGGCTGCTATGAACAGAGGCAGAGGAGGATTGAGCTTCAACAAGCAATTTTCTATGTTCACGGGTTCGCTCGAAGTAGAAATGATGGAGACTTATACCCGTTTCGAGTCGCTGATGATAGATCAGTTGATCGAAGTACTAAGCCGTACGAACATCAAACTGTCCGACCCATCTGTTCAACTCATCATATCAACCACAAAAGGAAATGTAGAGCTACTTGAGGAGGATGTTGACCATCCTTCCGAACGTACATTTTTATACACTTCGGCAGAGTTGGTGGCAGCTCGTTTTTCTGCCTCGAACCCTCCAATAGTAATCTCAAATGCCTGTATTTCAGGCGTATCTTCGTTTGTTGTAGCCCGCGAGCTTTTGCTTTCGGGGAGGTTTAAACACGCGGTTGTGGTTGGTTGCGATGTGCTGTCTGGATTTATTACATCGGGCTTTGCTTCGTTTAAATCGGTCAGTGAAAAACCCTGTCGTCCCTACGATGCACAGAGGGACGGGCTTAGTCTGGGTGAGGCTTGCGGAGCGGTGGTGCTAACTACCGATATAAGCAGGGCAGTGTCGCCATATATTCGCCTTGCAGGAGGTGCTATCACAAACGATGCGAATCATATATCTGCTCCCTCGCGCACAGGAGACGGATTGTTTTACGCCATCCGTTCGGCCATGGCAGAGGCAGGACTTTCTGCAGACGATATCGGTTTTGTGAATTCACACGGAACAGCCACCAGGTACAACGACGAGATGGAAAGCAAGGCTTTGGCATTATCGGGACTGAATACCAAACCCCTCAACAGCCTGAAAGGCTACATTGGACATACGCTTGGAGCATCGGGCGTAGTGGAGACGGTGCTTGCCATAGAGCAGTTGAGGCAAGGATATATTGTTGGAACATACGGCTTTAAGGAATCTGACCTGCCTCATCCTATCGCTATTTCGTCAGGGAAACAAAAGATTACAAAAGCTTGTTGCGTGAAAACGGCCTCAGGCTTTGGAGGTTGCAATGCGGCTATTGTATTGGAGGGTTCGGATAGTGCAAAGCTTACAGCAGAAAACCACAATATACTGCCTCAAAAAGTGAATGTTGTAGCGAAATACACCCTGCCTCAGTCTGATATGGCGTTTGCCGATTATATTCGCGCAGAGTTTAAACAGCTTGGAGAGAGCAACCTGAAGTTTTACAAGATGAGCGACATGAGTAAAGCGCTTTATATTGCTGTAGAGAGACTTTTGGCTATCGAGGGTTTTTCGGAAATCGAACCCACGAGACGGGCAATTATCCTTGCAAACCGCTCTGCGTCTATCGATTCCGATATTGCCCATCAACAGATTGTTTCTCAGCGTTTACCCGAAGGCCCGTCTCCCGCTGTATTTGTCTATACTTTGGCAAACGTCTCTGCCGGCGAGATGTGTATTCGCCACAAGATACAGGGCGACAACACTTTTTTTATAGAGAATCGAGACTCCGGTCTGGCAGAGGATTATGCCCGGCTGCTGATAGCCCGCGACAGAGCAGACGCCGTTATTTGCGGTTGGTGCGAATACCTGAAAGGGAAATGGAATGTTGATCTTAAATTATTAAAAAAAATATTCGACTGATATGGAACAGCTTATTGGTGAACTAAAGGAGCATTTGATAGAAGAACTCAACCTTGAGGAGATTACTCCGGAGGACATCGACAGCGAGGCGCCACTTTTCAGAGATGGCTTAGGGCTCGATTCGATCGATGCATTGGAGATTATCCTTATTTTGGAAAAATATTACGGTATTAAACTCTCTAACTCTGCCGAGGCAAAGCCGATATTCTATTCGGTAAAAACTTTGGCGGAGTATATTATGAAGAATCGTAAATAAAGCTCAGAAAAGTAAGCCGGCATGGGAGTCGTAGTTACGGGAGTGGGCATAGTATCGGCGCTCGGAGTGGGCGTTCAGAGCAATATTGTTTCTATGCGTGAGGGGCGCAGCGGCATCTCTGCACATCCTTCGATACTAAAAACAGGCAATATCTTGCCTGTGGGCGAACTCCGTATGACTAACGACGAACTTCATCGATTGGCAGATATCCCGTTGCACAAACACCTTTCCCGCACTGCGCTGCTTGGAATAATTGCCGCAAGGGAAGCTTTGGCAGATGCAAAGGCAGAACCTTCGAAACGTATCGGTTTGGTTTCGTCCACTTCAGTAGGGGGTATGGACCTCACGGAGGGCTTTTTCCGTGAATTTATGAAGGACGATTCGGCGGGCAGGTTGCGCGATGTCAGAATGCACGATTGCGGTGCTATCACATCGGCCATGGCTCATTATTGTGGTATCAATGCCTACACTACAACCATCAGCACAGCTTGTTCTTCGGCAGCCAATGCGGTGATGTTTGGAGCAAAGCTCATAGAACATGACGTGGTCGACTATGTAGTTGCCGGTGGTAGCGACGCTTTGAGTGCTTTTACCTTGAATGGCTTTAAGTCGCTGATGATACTCGACCGGCAAGCTTGCCGTCCCTTCGACCGCAGCCGTGCCGGATTAAACCTGGGCGAAGGTGCCGGTTACCTTGTTTTGCAGGGTGACAAGAATTCAGCTCCTAACTATTACTGCCGTTTGGCGGGTTATGCCAACCGCAACGATGCCCATCATCAAACAGCGACCTCAGCCGGGGGCGAAGGAGCCTATTTAGCCATGGCAGAGGCCTTGAAGCTGGCCAATTTATCTCCCCGGGCGGTAAGCTATATTAATGCTCACGGCACAGGCACTCAAAACAACGATTCGGCCGAGTCCGCCGCATTTATCAGGCTTTTCGGCGAAAATATCCCTGCGTTTAGCTCCACCAAAGGCTTTACAGGGCACACGCTGGCGGCGGCGGGCGGCATAGAGGCTGCCTATTCGGTTTTGTCGGTAGCAAAGGGTTTTCTATATCCCAACCTGAATTTTAGTCATCCAATAGAGGAGTTTGGATTGATTCCAAACTCTGAGTTTTCGGAGGGCAAGGACATCGACTGTGTGCTTTCCAATTCCTTTGGCTTTGGCGGAAATTGCAGTTCATTGGTTTTTGTACGCTAAGAGGGAGGAAAGTATATGAAGTGCTATATAGACAGTGTTGTGGTAGATAGCCGGATACAGGCAGACGACATCAGGGAGTTGATTCCGGACGCTCTTTTGCGCAGGCGTATGAGTCGTTTGTTGCGAACGGCGGTTGCCACAGCAGTGAGCTGCGTGGGAGGAGTAGAAAACATAGCCTCTTTAGATGCCATAATCACCGCTACGGGCTGGGGTTGCCTCACCGATAGTGAACGGTTCTTGCGAAATATGATATCTGAGGATGAGCAACTTCTGAACCCCACGCCATTTATCCAATCTACCTTCAATACGGTAGGTGGAATAATCGCACTTATGGGTAAAAATCATTGCTACAATATGACTTATGTCAATCGCAGCCATAGCTTCGAAGATGCACTGCTCGACTCGATGATAAGAGTAGCCGATGGCAGCAGTCGGAATCTTCTGGTAGGAGCATTCGACGAGCAGACTCAGTCGCAATATCGAATAATGGAGCGTATGGGAGTATTTCGCAGTCAGTCGCCGGGCGAAGGTTCGGTATTTGTTCGCATTCTTTCAGAAAAAAGCCAAAGCAGCCTGGCCCAGCTTGTCAGGCTCGATTTTCCAGGCAATAGTCTAAACGAAACAGAGGTTTTAGAGCGATACGCCACTTCATCTGCCTCGCTGTTGCTCTTCAATTCATACCGGGATAAGGGACTGTTTCCCACAGCTTCGGCTCATTCTTTTGCAAGAGCCGTAGAGCTGATTCGGCGCGGCGAAAGCGAGGTGGTAGTATATAACGAATATTTGGGAGCGACACCTACGGTGTCGGTAGTTCAATGTGTTGGATAGCGATCATATTGTTGATATGCCTTACACTCTTTTTGGTGTGGGCTTCGGCGGATGTTGGCGGCAATATCTATCTGAAATCGCTATGCAGAGGCGATAGAGCGGATAAACTTGTTACCCTGACGTTCGACGACGGACCTGACGAAGTGATGACCCCAAAAGTGTTGGATGTATTGCAAAAACACGATATAAAAGCGACTTTTTTTGTGATTGGCTCCAAAGTCGAAAAGTTTCCCCACATAGCCAAACGAATTGTAGCAGAGGGACATACCATAGCCAATCATACCTATTCACACAAAGCCACATTCCCCATGAGCAGCTACGGTACTGTTTTAGAAGAGATTCAGCGATGCACTCAGGCAATAGAGAGAGCTACGCGAAAGCTGCCCGGGTTATTCAGACCGCCATTTGGAGTGACCAACCCAATATTGGGCAAAGCTGTAAGGTCTCTGGGTTTGCAATCCATAGGTTGGAGCATTCGTTCGCTCGACACCATCGAGAGTAAAAGCCGGGAAGAGGTGTGCCGGAGAGTGGCCGGCAGCTTGCACCCGGGTGCCGTAGTTTTGCTCCACGACAGATGTGACGGGGCAGACAGGCTTTTAGAGATGATTATTGCTGAAATTAAACGACAAGGATATAATTTTGCCCCCATCGAAGAGATGTTAAAAATAGATGTGTATGAAGTTTAAAAGGAGCATAACATTCGTGGCTCTTATGTTGATGGTTTCCACCTTGTTTTTTGCACAAGAGAGTGCACTTGAGCAATTTGAACAGGAGTTGAAAAAAGAGAACACCGAGCTATCCACCATTAAGTGCTTGTTTACTCAAAGCCGTATGATGTCGGTATTGGCCGACGAAGTGAATAAAAAGGGGCAATTCTACTTCCAAATTCCCGGCAATATGTTGTTATTGTTCGACGATGGCGACTACATCAAAATGACCCCAAGCCGGTTCGAAATAAAAAATGCGGGTAAAGTAAACACCACGAAGGTCGATTCAAATCCGATGTTGCGCAACCTGAGTTCTATTCTTTCGGCCTGTGTGGTGGGCGATTTTTCTCAAATAAGCAAAGGTTTTACGGTAATAGCCGAGTCTATCTCCGGCGAGTGGGTAGTGGAGATGATTCCCCGCAGGGGAAAATCTGCGTCGAAGGTTTCGAAAATACGGGTACATTTCGATAAAAAAGACATGTCTCTCAATCTGCTTAGAATGGAAGAAGAATCGGGCGACTACACAGAATATAAGTTCTACAACAAGCAGTTCAACACAGAAATAGAAAGCACATTGTTTGCCGAAGTTTCAGAATGAATGTTGAGGTTTCGGAATGAATATTGACTAAAAAAAACACTAAAGGATGAGATTAGCCGATGATTTTTATTTCCTGGAGTCGTTGGAGTATGAGCGAGGCGTTTTCTCGGCCGAAGTATCCATTAATCCCAACCACCGCATATACGAAGGACATTTCCCTGCAGGTGCCGTTGTGCCGGGTGTTTGCACTCTCACCGTTATACGCGAGTGCCTGAGCAAAGCAATGGGCAGGGAGATCGCTTTTGCTGCAATAAAGGAGTGTAAATTTGTATCTGCTCTTATTCCTGAAAAAGATTTGCGCATCCGTATGGACTTTACCATTACAGACTCTGGGCAACTGAAAGGGCTTGTAACCACGCCGGGGCCGGAGGGAGAGCAGATTGTTATAAAACTTAAAGCAAGTTTGAGCTGATGAAACAAGAGGCTACAATATACAAGCAAAAACTTTCTGCATTTAAGTGCGTTGTGGTAATTCCCACGTACAACAATGCCGGAACTCTAGCCGCAGTTGTAGCAGACGTCAAGCAATATTCTTCAGACATAATTGTGGTAAACGACGGTTCTACAGACCATACCTCCGATATCCTATCGACTATAAAAGATATTACCGTCATCGATTACCCGAAAAACCGGGGTAAAGGATACGCCCTGAAGCTCGGGCTGCAAAGGGCATGTGACCTGGGTTACAGATACGCTATCACCATAGATTCCGACGGCCAGCACTACGCAGACGACATCCCCGTATTCATCGATCGTATAGAACAATCGCCCGACTCATTGCTGATCGGAGCCAGAAACCTGACCGCCGATAATATGCCGGCCAAAAACACCTTTGCCAACAAATTTTCGAACTTCTGGTTCAGGGTAGAGACAGGACAGAAACTCTCCGATACGCAGTCGGGATACAGGCTTTATCCGCTCGAAAAACTAAAAAATCTTCGCACATTGACGCGCGGGTACGAGTTTGAAGTTGAAGTGATTGTGCGTGCAGCCTGGCGAGGTATTAAGGTGGAAAATGTCCCCGTAAAAGTTTTTTATGCACCTGCCGGGGAGCGTGTTTCACACTTTCGTCCATTGCGCGATTTTACCAGAATCAGCATATTAAACACTTTTTTAGTAATACACGCACTGCTTTTTTATTATCCCTGGAAATTTGCCCGCTCTCTTACCCTGGAGAACATCAGGAAATTTATAGATACTCAGATCCTTCACAGCTCCGATTCCAACCCGCGTATGGCAGCAGCTATGGGTTGGGGCGTATTTTGCGGTATTATACCTATTTGGGGATATCAGATGATATTTGCAGGGGTCTCGGCCCACTTCCTTAAGTTGAACAAGGTGATAGCCATAGTGTTTTCAAATATCAGTGTTCCTCCGATGATACCCTTTATACTTTACGGAAGTATGGTAGTCGGAGCAAAGGTGTTGAACATAGAAAATCAATTCTCTATCAGCAATGTATCACTGGAATCCGTCGGTTTGGGACTTGGTCAGTACGTGATTGGCAGTTTTATTTTGGCTCTGATTTCAGGTCTGGTGGTCTTTTTAATATCTTTACTGCTGATGACTGTCTTTAAAAGAAGAGCCGGCAATGAGTAAATTGTTTATACATATTTTCAATTGGTTCGAGCGTCACAAAAAGGTGTTTTACGCTGTACTGATTTTGTTGGTAGCAGTGTTTGCCGTAATGGCTTCGCGTATCTCGTTCCAGGAAAATATTGCCAACTTTTTCGATACTTCGGGAGGCAATAAAAATGCCGTCTTTCAGAGTGTTAAGGCAAAAGATAAAATCATAGTGCTGTTTTCGGGCGAAGACCCTAGCCAAATCATCGAATCTGCCGAAATATTTCAGGACGAGCTGGAATCTCTGATTCGGGATAGTCTTGTCAATTCCGTTACGGCCTATGCAGACGAGGAGGTGATAGCTAAGGTTACATCTTTTATCTACGAATACCTGCCGATATTCCTTGACGATAGCGACTATCAGAGGCTAGGGGACCAGTTGTCGAAAGATGCGATCGACAGCTCTATAGGCAGGGTTTATGCACTTCTGACCTCGCCTTCGGGCATGTTTGTGGGCGATATTGTAATGCGCGATCCCCTGAATATAGCCACCCATCTGCTGCAAAAGCTCGAACAATTCAATCCGGATTTACAATACGAAATCTACGATGGGCGTCTCTTCACGAGCGATTTATCCACCATGCTTATCTTTGTGGAACCCTCTAAAGGAATGGCAAACACGGGCGAGAACGATAAGCTTGTATCGAGACTCGAAAAGGCAGAACAGCAAGCCGAAATAAACGGTGTGAAGATTGATTACGTGGGTGGTCCGGTAGTGGCTGTATACAATGCCCGGCAGATCAAGCAAGATACAACGATCACTCTGAGCCTGGCAATGCTGATAGTAGTCGTTGTGATATTCTTTTCGTTCCGCAACCGGTGGTCGATATTGCTTCTTGTGGTACCGCCCATATTCGGAGCATTGTTTGCTTTGGCTATGGTGTGGCTTATACAGGGCGAAATGTCTGCTATAGCCATGGGCGCAGGAGCGGTGGTGCTGGGCATATCTTTGAGTTACTCCATTCACTTTGTTTCTCACCTCAACTATACCAGTTCACCCACAAGGATTATCAGAGAGCTGGCAACTCCCCTTACCATCGGCTGCTTAACTACCATAGGAGCCTTTGCCGCCCTGATGTTTACATCGTCGGCCTTGTTGCAAGATATGGGGCTGTTCTCTATGCTTGCTCTGATAGGCACCGCTCTGTTCTGCCTGATATTCCTTCCACACTTCCTGAAAAGGTTCACAGTTACCAAAAAGAGCTTCCTTTTGGACAAAATAGAACGTATCGTAGGGTTTGACAGATACAAAACCAATCTATGGGTTGTTTTACCGATCATACTGGCTACGGTTGTAGGGTTGTTTTTCTACAAAGACGTGAAGTTCGACGACGATATGTCGAACATCAACTTTACGCCCTCTCATATCGTAGAAGCCGAAGCTCGCTCGGCAGAGATTTTTGGCGACAGCAGCAAAGATATCTACCTGGTTACCGGAAGCGATAATATAGAGCAACTTACCCGGGAATATTCCTCTCTTACCAAACTGCTCAACGAACATTTGCAGAGAGGTGATGTCTCCAAAGTGGTCACCGTCAACGATTTTGTGGTCTCCGTTGAGGAGCAGAAGAAGAGGATTGACCGTTGGAACAGCTTTTGGGCGGAGCGTAGAACAGAAACCCTGAAGCAAATCGACGAGTCGGCCCAAAGATATGGTTTCCGCAAAGTTGCCTTCGATAAATTCGGGCAGTTACTTTCCAAAGAATATGCTCCTTGCACTTACAGTCGTTCGGAGATTGGCGATGTACCCGTTATTTCCGAGTGGGTGAGCTCTTCGGGCGAGACAACATCCATGCTGTGCAGAATTACCGTCGAGGAGGAGAACAAAGCCGCCCTCTACGAACAAATCGATCAACTCAGCCATACGGCCGTAATAGACAGAGCCTACTTCTCGTCGAAAATGGTGGAGTCCACCAGTGAAGACTTCAACTACATACTGTTCATATCGTCCCTGATAGTCTTTTTGGCACTTTTGATATCGTACGGACGTCTCGAACTGACGCTTCTGACATTCTTGCCGATGGCTATGAGTTGGGTGATAATACTCGCTTTTATGGCAATTGCCGATATAAAGTTCAACATAGTCAATATCGTTTTGGCCACCTTTATCTTTGGTCTGGGAGACGATTTCAGTGTCTTTATAATGGACGGATTGCTACAGGACTATAAAGACGGCAAAAAGGTTCTCGGAGCACACAAAACAGCCATATTCTTTGCGGCTTTTACCTCTATTGTAGGGATGGGAGTGCTTATATTTGCCCGGCATCCGGCTTTGAAATCCATTGCCTTGATCTCGGTTTTGGGGTTAAGCGTTGTGGTGCTTGTATCCTACACGGTACAGCCAATGTTATTCAGGCTGTTCGTTACAAGCCAGACCGAGCGGGGCGGATTTCCGCACACTATTCTGAGCTTACTCAACACTCTCTATTGCTTCCTGTACTTCCTCATGGGTTGCATAATCTTACAGATATACATACTGATACTTATGGTTTTGCCGGTAAAGCGAAAGACAAAAAAGCTCGCTTTCCATAAGGCAGTATATCGTTTTACCGGAATATTTCTCAACTCGGTGCCAACGGTAAGAAAAATCAGAGAGAATCCCCACGGTGAAACCTACGAAAAGCCGGCTGTTATCATAGCAAACCACCAATCTTTTATCGATATTTTGCTTCTGCTGTCTACCACTCCCAAAATCGTTATGGTAACCAAAAGTTGGGTATGGAATTCGCCATTTTTCGGTTGGATTGTAAAATACGCAGACTTTCATCACTCTGCCGACGGCTACGAACCGCTAGCCGAAAAGCTCAAAGAGCGGGTCGCCGAAGGCTATTCCGTTGTGATTTTCCCGGAAGGTACGCGTTCGGTAGATTGTTCGATTCAAAGGTTCCACAAAGGAGCATTTTACCTGGCACAACTCCTTAAGTTGGATATATTACCGATGATGATATACGGAGCGGGACAAATCTCGGCAAAAAAACAGGGATTCTATATAAAACGAGGTTTAGTCGTTATTAAAACAATGAAGCGGGTAGTGTACGGCGACACTTCTTTTGGAGAAAGCTACCAGCAACAGGCAAAAAACTACCGAAGGTGGTATATTGAGCAGTACCGTAAGCTCAACGACCGCTACGGACGTACTTGCAACGCCTATTTCAGAGATGCATTGATAAAAAACTATATCTACAAAACTCCTGTGCTTGAGTGGTATATGCGGATAAAATGCCGTATAGACGGTTACTACGACCTCTGGGACAGGCTTCTGCCCCGTGATGGCAAAATTACAGACCTTGGTTGCGGATACGGCCAGTTATCTTTTATGTTGGGATTGCTATCGCCCGAAAGAGAGCTGTTGGGTATCGATTACGACAGAAATAAAGTAGATTTGGCGGAACATTCGTTTTTAACCAAACTGACCAAGCTGCGCTTCCTTTATGCAGATATGCGAAGCGTCGATTTACCCAAATCGGATGCAGTGATCTTCAACGATAGCCTGCACTACGTCGATTCCGGCACTCAGGAAGAAATCTTGAAAAAAACCCTCGATTGTTTGAATCCCGGGGGAGTTATTGTGGTACGCGATGGAGACTCGTCGCAAAAGGCAACGCACGATAAAATCGAAAAAACCGAAGTGTGGTCGACCAAAATACTCGGGTTCAATAAGACCAGCCAAGAGTTGAGCTTTGTCAGCTCAGAGTGGATGCAGCAGTTCGCTACTTCCAACGGCGTGGATATCAAGATACGGCGGTGCGACAATCGGACCTCCGAGACCTTATACATTTTAAGCAGAAAGAGCGATGAAGAGCTTTGATGTGGTGATAATCGGCGGAGGCCTTGGCGGACTTTCCTGTGGTGCAATACTGAGCAAAGAGGGGCTTGGAGTATGTGTGCTCGAAAAGCATAGTGTTGTGGGTGGCTGTCTGCAATCGTTCCGGAGAGAGGGCCGCACACTCGACACGGGAATGCATTATGTAGGCAGTCTTTCCGAAGGGCAGATTATGCATCAGTATCTGAAGTATTTCGGCGTGATAGATTCGCTTCGACTGCAAAAGTTAGACGAGAACGGTTTCGATGAATTTCATTTCAAAGACGGCACAAGCTACTGCCATGCAATGGGTTATGAGAATTTTATCGAAACACTTGCTTCGCAATTTCCCGGTGAGCGTTCGGGACTAAAAACACTTTGTAAGACCATTCAGGATATAGGCGACCTGATTTCTCCCGAAATACTTCTCGAGGGTAAATTATCTGCCGACGGTATCAAATATATGTCCGAGTCGGCCTACCAGGAGATACGTAAACACCTGCGAAGCGAAAAACTCCGGAACGTCTTGGCGGGCAATTGCCGCCTTTACGGCGGCGAAAAGTCTGTCACTTCGCTCTATGAGTATGGGATGGTGACCCACTCAAATATTCAGGGAGCATACGCATTCGTGGATGGTTCGCAACAGTTGGCGGACGCTCTGGCGGAGGTTATCAGGAGCAATGGGGGAGAGGTATGTCCCAATTCCGAAGTTCTGAAAATCCGCCTCGAAGCCAATACCGTAGAATACGTAGAAACCCGCGACGGAGAGAGGCTGCAGGGCAAATATATTATCTCCTCGCTACACCCTGTTGTTACCTTCTCTTTATTGGAAAACAATACGGTTTATAAAAAGGCATTTTTCACGCGTATCAATTCGCTTAAAAATACCCACGGAATCTTTTCCACCTATCTGCTTACAAAACGGGGAACATTGAAATACGTCAATCGCAACAATTATATGTTCAATACTCAGGACGTTTGGGCTACCGAGGGACATTACAAAGGCTTTAATATCCCTTCGGTATTGATGTGCATGCAGCCAAACCACTTGAGCGAACATACCGAGGTGGTCACCCTGCTTGCTCCTATGCCTTTGACTTACTATCAAAAGTGGCTCCACACCAAAGTGGAGAACCGGGGAGAAGAATACCGGGAGTTCAAAGCCGAGTTTAGCGAGGCTGTAATAGATTTTGTGGCTGAATTTTACCCAAACATACGGAGCTATATCGATAAAGTTTATACCGCATCGCCGCTCACTTACAGAGATTATACGGCCACGCCCCTTGGAACCGCCTACGGCATTGTAAAAGATTATCGAAATCCTATAGTTACACATATTCCTGCCAAAACCCGGATATCAAATCTGCTGCTTACGGGGCAAAATCTAAACATACACGGTTGTATCGGCACTACGGTATCGTCTGCCGTTACCTCTTCGGAAATACTTGGTGTTGAATACCTTTCTAAAAAAATTGGAAATGCGTAGGTTGAGAGTAAAAAAAATATGGCTGATTCTGCTTTCGGCAATCGCGGGCATACCCCTGGTATCGACATTGATTCTATTTACCGTAGGAGCCTGCCTCTATCATACGGCCGACTTCCTGCAACCGGATGTTGAGGTAAATATGGAGGATTATCAGTTAGTGGAAGACGGCGATTCATTGAGGACTTCTCGCTATGGCAGCTTATATTTGAATAAATACGGCCTGTGGGAAGCTAAAATCCTTGGTTCCCCTATTGAGCGAGGTGCCGCCTACGGTGCGATGGGCAAAGATTTACTGAAATACCAGGAAGATGTATTCGTCAGGCAAATACATCAACTGATTTCATCGGAACGCTGGATAAAGTTTTTGCATAAATTCGTTGTCGTATTCAATCGAAACATGGCAAAACACATACCTCAGGAGTTCAGAGAGGAGATATATGCCATGTCGCTCTCCTGTACAGACGAGTATAACTCTTACGGTACTCCTTACGGACGACAACTCAATTACCATGCCGCCCACGATATAGGACATGCCATGCAGGAATATATGTTGGTGGGTTGCAGTTCGTTTGCCGTATGGGACGAGCAAAGCGAAAACGGCGAACTTGTTGTGGGACGAAACTTCGACTTCTATGTGGGAGACGATTTTGCCAAAAACAAAATTCTTTTGTTCGTAGAACCCACAGAGGGCTATAAATTTGCTTCGATAGCGTGGTCCGGCATGATGGGCGTGCTGTCGGGCATGAACGAACGCGGACTGACTGTTACCATAAATGCCGCTAAAGGAGCCATGCCTCTGTCTTCTGCCATGCCCATTTCGCTTTTGACCAGACAAATTTTGCAATACGCTTCAAACATAGACGAAGCCTACCGGATAGCACAGGGCTACGAAACCTTTGTGTCGGAGTCGTTGTTGATTGGCTCGGCAGAAGACGGTTTCGCCGCAATAATAGAAAAGAGTCCCGACAACATATCGATCTACCGGGCAGAATCCTCCCGCCTAATTTGCACCAACCATTACCAGTCGGAGGCTTTTAGCCGCGATAAAAACAATCTAAAAAACATAGCCACTTCCGATAGCCCGTACAGATACGAGCGACTGAATGAGTTATTGGAAGAGTTGTCGCCGATAGATACCGGAGAGGCAGCTTTCGTACTTCGAAACAGATTCGGTTTGGGCGGCAAAGACATTGGGCTTACCAACGAAAAGTCTATCAACCAATTCATCGCTCACCACTCGGTGGTGTTTCAGCCCGGCCGGCTGCGTATGTGGGTATCCACCTCGCCCTGGCAATTGGGCGAATACGTTTGCTACGACCTTAACGAAGTGTTTGGCAAAGAGCTGCCTTCGGGTTATTCGTACGCTTTGGACGAGAAAAATATAGCCGCCGATACCGCTGCTTTAAGCAGTGAATACCATAGAGTTATTCTCTACAAAGAGCAATATAAGGCTGTAAAAGAAGCCACCCTCCACAAGGGAGCTTTAGAGCAAAAACAAATAGAGGAGTTTGTCTCAAACAATCCGAACTATTTCGACACATACAATGCTCTGGGCGACTTTCTGATAGCCATAGATGAAACGGAGCAGGCCCTAAGCTGTTTTCAGAAGGCTCTGACACTCGAAATATCCGGAATGGGCGAACGAAAAGAGATAGAGAAAAAAATTCAAAAATACGATAAAAGACATGGTAAAAGATTGTGAACTTCATTACAAAGACAGTACTGAAATTAAAAGATTCCAGGAGTTGAGGCTCAGAGAAACTCTAGCTTATTTGGCGGCACATTCACCTTTCTACAAAAGGATGTTTTCGGAGCAAAATATAGACATCGATTCTATAAAAACCATCGAGGATATGCAAAGACTGCCGACCACCTCAAAACAAGACCTGCAAATGCATAACTTCGATTTTCTTTGTGTCGATTTGCTTGATGTTATCGACTACGTTACCACATCGGGTACACTGGGCGAACCCGTAACATTTGCGCTTACCGAAAACGATCTCCGGCGGCTTGCCTACAACGAGGCAAGCTCCTTTACGATGGCGGGTTGCAGCAAAAAGGATGTGTTGCAACTGATGACCACCATCGACCGCCGTTTTATGGCCGGCCTGGCCTATTTCCTTGGAGCCAGAGAATTGGGTTGCGGGGTGGTGCGTGTGGGCAACGGAATCCCCGAATTGCAATGGGACACCATCAACCGGGTGGGAGCGACCGCCTGTATAGTAGTTCCTTCTTTTTTGACCAAGATGATCGAATTTGCCGAAAAAAACGGAATCGACCCCAACTCCTCAAGTCTGAAACGAGCCGTCTGCATTGGCGAAGCTTTGCGCTTACCCAACGGAGAACTCACCACTTTGGGCAAAAAAATCAACGAAAAATGGCAGTCTTTAGAGCTATTCTCCACCTACGCCTCCACAGAGATGCAGACCTCCTTTACAGAGTGCGAAATACACCGGGGCGGGCACGTTCCTGCCGACCTGGTAATAGTAGAAATGTTGGACGAAAACCGGCAGCCTGTCTCTAACGGCGAGGAGGGCGAGGTTACCATAACCACAATTGGAGTAGAGGCCATGCCGCTGCTGAGGTTTCGCACAGGCGATATTGCCGTCAGATTCGACGAACCCTGTCGATGCGGCAGAAAAAGCCCCCGGCTCAGTTCAGTGATCGGCAGAAAAGGACAAATGATAAAATTTAAAGGCACCACCGTATATCCGCCGGTACTCTTCGATATACTCGACAATATAGCCGAAGTAGAAAACTACATAGTTGAAGTTTATACAAATTCATTGGGCACAGACCAAATTCAAATCCGCGTAGGCAGCAACAACCATTCAGACGCATTTGTAAAGCAGATAAAAGATGTTTTCCGCTCCAAAATCCGCGTAGCCCCCGACGTTAAATTTGAGCCTGTTGAACTCATCGCAAAGCTTCAAATGCCACCCATGAGCCGAAAAGTTGTAAAGTTTTTCGATTTAAGAAATAATAATACCGGGGAGTAAGCCGAAGATTGATTTTTTGCAAAAACGAAATATTACATTTGTTCCTCGTGAGTTTCAACTTAATGGTAAACAACAAAATCGTGGATATATGAAAAAAATATTTTTATTTCTGTTGTGTGCAACCGGCTTTACTTGCTTAAATGCACAATCGGACGAAGGTAAATATTATGTTTATGGCGTGGATTTTACACAGGCCAAAGTGTATGCTGCCCAAGAGTCTCCCCAGCAGTTTGCCGTGGCTTTTGAGAAAATCAACCGGCTACTTATCATGGAGCCCCGAAAATACGATTTTTCCCGTATGCTGGGACGCATCCCCGAGGTAATAATTGAACCGATGCTTAAAAGAAATTCCGCAACCGACTTTCAAAACCTCATTACTCTGACCCCACGAGGCAAGGATATCGATTACCCGGCAATAATCGGAAGCTACTCCCTTCCCCAAACCGAAGGCACAGGAGTAGTGTTGATAGCCAAGCTCTTAGACAAGCCCAACAAAGAAGCAACCTACGATTTAATAACGTTCAACATAGCAACAAGGGAAATCCTCTCCAAAAAGGAAGTAGTAGGCAAAGTAAGAGGCTTCGGATTACGAAACTATTGGGCCAGCTCGATTTACAGGATATTGAAATTCAATGAAATGTGATTCAAAACCTAAATTTTAGGCGGGCACATTCATTTAAGCGATTGATTCCTCAGTGGCCTATGTAATCGCTTACCTATGCAGACAATCTAAAATGGAGTAAAAATTTTGCGATAAAAATAAAAAATGAATTGACAAGCAAATAATTTTTTTTTGGGGAGGAGGAAATACCCCCCTCCAAACCTACCTCCTAAAAGCTTTATAGGTCTTATTTCCCTGGCGGATGATGTAGAAGCCGTGTTCGGGGGGTGATTGCAGCTTGATGCCGGTGATTGTGTAGTAGGAGGGGGCTTCGGATGAGGATGGAGGCTCTGCTTCGACACGGTCGATGCCGGCGGGAGGGTTGTAGCTGTAGAGGATCACGCTGCTGGCACGGAATTCCTGGGTGTTGCTGCCGGTGGCGAGGTCGGCCTGGAATCCCAGATACAGGTCTTTTTCCTCCTCGAGGGTGAAGAAAATGCCGTAATACTGCCCGTCGCCCCTCACGCCGTTCATCAAGGGCTCGAAGGC
>JGI24710J26742_10001977_pt1 | contig 18542 bp, 12 predicted proteins | sample BioPla2DNA2_FD_26742 | JGI IMG/M metagenome (IMG submission 26742) | reverse complement strand
GTCCTCCATGATCTTCTGGAGGCGTTCCTTCCCCTCGCCAAGGCTCTCAAAGTAGCGTGCCCGCCACTTGTCACCGAGTTTCAGCATCGACTTCTCGACCTTGCCGCGGATCTCGATCCCCTTCGGGTTCGCGGGCTCCGTGGCGACAGCTCCAGCCGCAACAGCCGCATTCAGGAGGTTTGCACCCTTCTCAGAGCAGACCTCGACGAACGTAGCCTTCCCGGCCTTATCACCGATGACCCCCCAGTTCCCGCAGGCGAGATCGGCCTGGCGCGGGATCTTCATCTTGCACCGGCGACAGTTCGGTCGGCGGCCATACCCCGCATCCTCAAGATCGTCCATCGAGATGCCCNTGTGCTCACCATCCTTTGTCATGATGATGAACTGGCCTTTGTCGATCTCCTCCTTGACGACATCGTCAGGGTCGACCTCGAACTTCTCGCGGATCATCTTCCGGGCGGTCACCGGGCTCACCGNGCCNCCGCAGTTGANGCCGATCANGAGGAGGTTGTCCAGGTTGACCTGGTTGCGCTTCGCAAGCTCGTATATGCCCATCGCATCGCAGCCCTTCACCGTCACAGCAAGGCGCTTATCCCGGGCGCCGTCCAGGTACTTCTTGATCAGTTTCGAGAGCAGGAGCGTCCCGCAGTGAAGCGATCCAGCCGCCCCGGCGATCTCGTCAGGGTCGGTGATCAGTGTCGGCACCGCCTCGTAGAGGTCAGCACCTTTCTTGACCGCCAGCACGCCGTCGACGATATTGTTCTCCAGGGCAAACTTGAGGAGCCCGGTCACCGCACCGCCGCACTCAGCGACGTCGGCAAGCTCTGAGCTCGTTGTCCAGGCATACAGCATATCTCCTTTAGCTACCATCTCACTGCACCTCCGTGATCTTCTCGACGGCAACCGCACTGTGTTTCAACTCCGGCATCTTGGAGAGCGGGTCGAGGGCGGTGTTCGTCAGCAGGTTCGCAGCCGCATCCGCGAAGTGCATCGTCATCATCAGCACCCCGGGCCCGACCTCGTCGGTCACCCTGGCACGGGTCACCACCTCACCGCGCCTGCTCCGGAGCTTGATCTTCTCTCCGTTCTTGATACCCAGCCGCGCTGCATCCTCTGTGTTGATCTGCACGTAGCCCTCAGGGACCTCGTGGTGGAGGATCTTGGACCGGCCGGTCTGGGTCCGGGTGTGGTAGTGGAAGAGCAGACGTCCGGTCATCAGGGTGAACGGATACTCTTCGTCAGCGACCTCCGCAGGCGGCCGGTGCTCGATCCCGAAGAAATGCCCGAGGCCGTCCGCCGACGAGAACTTCTCGCGGTGCAGGATCGGGGTTCCCGGGTGCTCCAGAGTCGGGCAGGGCCAGTGGAGTGCTTCAGGCTTCTCTATCCTCTCGTAGGAGATACCAGCCATCGACGGGGTGACCCGGCGCATGTCGTCCCAGATATCCTCTGGAGAGTTGAAATCGAATCCCTTGAGCCCGAGTTTGTGGGCCAGGTCGACGAAGATCTGCCAGTCCTCCTTTGCATCGCCCGGAGGCTCCACGGCCTTGCGGACACGGTTGACACGCCGTTCACCGCTGGTGAACGTCCCATCCTTCTCGGCGAAGGATGCACCGGGGAGGATCACGTCGGCGTACTGGGTTGTCTCAGTCATGAAGATGTCCTGCACAACCAGGAAGTCCAGTTTCTCAAGTGACCGCATGACGTGGTTTGAGTCGGGATAGGAGACGACCGGGTTTAGCGCGAAGATGTACATCGCACGGATCGGGTCGCCACACTGGTTGATCTGCTCGATCAGGGTCGCACCGTACTCGCTTGCAAGCCCGGTGACGCCCCAGAGTTCCTCCATCCGCTTCCTGACGGCGTCGTTCTCACAACTCTGGTAGCCAGAGAAGACGTTCGGGTAAGCACCCATGTCGCAGGCGCCCTGGACGTTGTTCTGGCCACGGAGCGGGTTGACACCGGTTCCTGGCCTGCCTACGTTACCGGTGAGCAGCGCGAGGTTCCCAAGCGACCTGACGTTGTCTGTCCCGGTCGTGAGCTCAGTGATACCAAGGCAGTAGATGATCACGGCGTTCTCGGCGCTGCCGTAGATCTGTGCGATCTCCTTGATCCTCTCAGTGGGGACACCGGTGATCTCTTCGACATCCGCATATTTCTCTACGGTCTTCTTCAGGTCCTCGAATCCCGTTGTCCTCTTCTCGATGAACTCCTTGTCATGGAGATCCTGCTGGATGATCCAGTACATGATCGAGTTGATCAGGGCGATGTTCGTCGAGGGGTTGTAACGGACGTAATGGTCGGCCAGACGCGCCGTGGGGGTGTAGCGCGGGTCGCAGACGATGACCGTCTTGCCTGCTTTCTTGGCCTGGACAATCCGGCGTCCGGCAAGCGGGTGCGCTTCAATGGTGTTTGCCCCGATCATAAAGATGACGTCGGCGTTTAAGACATCCTCAAATGGGTTCGTCGCGGCACCGGAGCCAAACGAGAGCGAGAGCCCCGCGACAGACGGCCCGTGGCAGATGCGCGCGCAGTTGTCGATGTTGTTGGTCTTGAAGGCCACTCGCGCGAGTTTCTGCATGATGTAGCACTCTTCGTTGGGCGTTCGGCACGAGACCTGGAACCCGAGGGATTTCGGCCCGTATTTCTCGTAGATCTCCGTAAACTTTGAGGCAATGAGGTCGAGTGCCTCGTCCCAGGTGGCTTCCTCAAACTTCCCATTCTTCTTGATGAGAGGCGTTGTCAGCCGGTCCGGGCTATGCACGAACTCCCAGCAGGTGGCTCCCTTGGGACAGAGCTTTCCCTCGTTAATCGGGCTCCTCGTCCTGGGTTCTACCCCTACGAGTTTGCCGTCATTCACCACGAGGTTGAGTCCGCACCCTACTCCACAGTATGGGCAGGTCGTGGGAACGTAACGTAACTTTCCGTTAGTTTCTGTCATTCGCATTCTCCCGATTGTTGCGTTCAATGTCTGTTGTCAAGCATGCCAGGAAAGGATGGACACACTTACAGTAGTTTAACTCTACTGGCGAGTATATAAATTTAAACATATTTTCTTAACGTTCTATCCTTATAGACACAGTACAGTTGATCAACCCATGCAGGACCTGCGCCTGAAGGCACAAAATCACCATATTTTTACACTGCCCCGATATCCGGGAGATATTTCTGGGAATTCTCGTTCTGGTTGCCTGCCCTTATAAACTTAATATGGTTGAACAATCCAAAACGTTTACAACTGACGCTGGTCAAATATTATTCCGTGCAACCGAGATTGAATCATACATGGGATGACATCGAGGCCAGACTCAAGTCAAAAGGCTCCAGTCCGGAGTTGATAGAGCACTTCCGAAGATGTATCGACTTTCACACCTTTGCAGCACCCGGGCTCCTGGTCGGGGTCTTCATGGTGGATTACGCCCTGGAACTCCTGGAGGTATCAGATGACGAGAGGGTTTATGCCGTCTGCGAGACCACAAAGTGTCTGCCTGACGCCCTGCAGACGATCGCGCACTGCACGATCGGTAACAACCGTCTTCGGGTGCTCCCCATCGGAAAGTTTGCCATCACCGTGAACCGGCCAGCCGAAACCCCGCTGGTGGATGGTGTCCGGGTCTTCGTCGATGGCGAGAAGATCGACAGATACCCGACGTTTGCGTCATGGTACACCAAAGACCCGTTCTTCGACCCAAGGACCCGGGGCACCGTGCTCATCGACGAGATCATCGATGCGGGGCGCGACCTCCTCTCGTACGAGCGGGTACGGGTGAAAGTGCCGCGGAAACAACCCTGGAGGTCTGCTATCTGCTCAATCTGCGGAGAGATGGTCCCTGACAACCTGCTCGTCAGTGGAGCCTGTGCCGACTGCCGATCCCAGTCTTACTTTGAGAAGACAGCATATTGAAGAGAGGTTCCCCGGCCCAGTAAGGGCGTATAGGGGCGTAGAGCCCTCTCCCATAGAGTGCACTCCATGAAACTCTCCCCTATTGGGATTGTGCGGTCACGCATCCGCTCAAGGAGCGACATGCCGGTCCAGGGTATCGAGGCTGAGATCGAGATCTTCCCCGATTACGCCGGGGCGCTGGAAGGCGTTGAAGAGAACTCGCACCTCATCCTGATCTGCTGGCTGCACGAGGCCGACCGGACAATCTTGAGAGCGGTGGCCCGGAAGGTCTCTCGCGACCTCCCTGAGAAGGGCATCTTCTCGCTTCGCTCGCCTGAGAGGCCAAACCCCATCTCCGTCTCTGTGGTGCGGCTGCGCGGCGTCCGAGAAGGGCGGTTTCTTGACCTCGAGAACGTGGATGTGATCGACGGGACACCGGTGATCGATATCAAGCCCTACCAGACTGGGTGGGATTGTGTCTTCTCCGCGACCGGCCATGACCGGACCGAGAAGATCGAGAAGATGGGACCTGGTGAGTACCGGGAGGGGCTCATCCGCGAGGCGGTGAACTATCACGGAGAACTCTGCCCGGGCGTGGCGGTCGCGGTGCGGGTCGCGGAAGCGGCGACCCGCATCCTCAGGCGCGACCTGCGACACCCGCAGGTCGTGGTCACGCTCGGCGCCGATCCTTGCATCGCCGACGCGCTCATCGGGATCACCGGCGCACGCCCGGGGAACCGCCGGCTACGGTGTTCAGGCGGAGATCGTTATACCTTTACCTGTCCTGGAAGAGAGGCTGTCTTTCACATCCGGGCTGTGCCAGAGAGTGTCGACGCGATATTCGCGTCCAGTGATGCGATGCTCTTTGACTGTGAAGTCCCATAAAAAACAATTATCTTTTAACCGAAAGTAATAGTCATGTACATGCCTGAATCTTTCAATCAGGCACATTATCGAGGAGTAGCATGCCACGCCGTTACCTGAATCTCATCCCGCTCCCTGATGCGCTCGCGGTCATGCGACGGGCGTTTCCCCCCCTGGACCGTACCGAGACTGTGCCGTTGCGCCTGGCCGTCGGCAGGGTGACAGCCGAGCCGCTGTACGCAGAGTATTCTGTCCCCCAGGCTGATATCGCGATGTTCGACGGTTACGCGGTCAGAAGCGAGGATACCCTGCAAGCACAGGATCAACGGCCGCTGCCCCTCGAGAACTGTGCTCCTATCAACACCGGTGAGGTGCTGCCCCCATCGTTTGACGCTGTCGTCATGATCGAGGATACCTGGAACGAAGACGGCATCCCCTGGATCAGGAAGTCTGCCGCGCCCTGGCAGCACGTCCGGCACGCCGGCGAGGATATCAGGGCCGGGGAGCTCGTCCTCCCGAAAGGCCACCAGGTCAGGCCGTTTGATATCGGGGCGCTTGCCACCTACGGCATAACCCAGGTGAAGGTGCGGTCGGTCAGGGTTGGGATAATCCCGACGGGAAGCGACCTTGTGCCGCTTGGTGTGGCGCCCGCGCCCGGCCAGACGGTCGAGACCAACACCCTCATGGCGGAGGCATACCTCACCCGGATGGGAGCGACCTGCCGTCGCTACAGAATCGTCCCTGACGATCCAGATCTGATCCGGAGCGCGCTNGAGGAAGCGGTCGCTGAGAACGACCTTGTCATCCTCTCAGCAGGTTCTTCCGCCGGTTCCCGGGACTACTCTTCAGATGTTGTCGGTGCGCTCGGGGAGATCATCTTCCACGGGATCGCGGTCAGGCCCGGGAAGCCGGTGCTGCTTGCGCGGGTCGATGATAAACCGGTTCTTGGGATGCCGGGCTACCCCGTTGCGGCACAGACTGTCCTCAGGGAGATTGTAGGGGATCTGCTTGCCTGGTGGGGGCTCTCCCCGGTCCGGGGCGAGGAACTGCGTGTCCGTCTGTCGCGGAAACTGGCGTCTGACCTCGGGTTTGACGAATTTATCCCGGTCTCGGTCGGCCAGGTTGACGGCACCTGCTGGGCGACACCGCATCCCCGGGGAGGCGGCATCCAGATGACGGTGGTCAGGGCGAACGGCTACCTCCACATCCCGGCCGGGCGCGAGGGGATCGAGGCGGGCGAGGAGGTGCGCGTCCGGCTCACCGTCCCGCTGGAGAGGATCGCCCGCACGCTTATCTGCACCGGCGTGCGCCATCCTGCCCTGAACGAACTTGGAAACTGCCTCTCTGAGGCCGGCTACCTGCTTCACTGCTGCAACGCCTCGACAATGCGGGCAGTGCTTGCCATACGGGCAAAAACCTGTCACGCCGCTTCGATCTGTATTCCGGAGACCGGGGCGGCATGGAATGATCTGGTGCTTCGGTACCTGCCTGAGGTGGACCTTCTGCGGGTGCCGGTGGCCCGGACGGAACTGGGGATCGCTGCTGCAAGCGACCTTGATACCGATAGCCTGGAGTCTCTCCGTTTCGTCAACCGTCCGAAGGGGTCGGCGGCGCGGATACTTTTTGATATGTGGCTTGAAGAGCAGGAGATTGATACCGCCCGGCTCACCGGCTACGAGCACGAGGTCCGGACTCCCGAGGCCGTCGTCACGGCGGTCGGAAATGGGTTTGCGGATGCAGGCGTCTGCCCAGCTGCCATGGCGCGGGATGCGGGGCTCCGGTTCACCCCGCTCGGCTATGAGTCGTGCGATCTCCTGATCAGGGAGGAATGTGCCGAGGACGAGGGCGTTGCAAGCCTCATCCGGGCCGCACGGTCACCGGAGTTCAAGGAGCGCCTCCAGTCGCTGGAGAGGTTCCGGGCCGACCGGGCTGGCAGAACGGGCGCGTGAACTACCTGCCTGTAAGGGCGGAGCTTTGCGACAATCGTGATTGTTGAAGGGGTTCCCGGGCCCTACTCTCGCCCGCCCGAACACGGATTTACGAGGAAAGCGGGCAGAAGGCCCTCAACAGAAGAGTACGTCTTCAGCGTCACACTGATAAAGTGCGCAAGAATGAAAACTATATCGAAAACAGACGACGCCCCGGCCGGGATTTGAACCCGGGTCAAAAGCTCCGCAGGCTTTTAGGATATCCTCTACCCTACCGGGACACAAGAAGCGGTATCATTCTCCTAATTACTACGCTGTCCTGATTAAAAAGGGTTGCTCACCGGAAGTAAAGATGTTTCTACAGGAGATCTCCAGATCCGCCAGAGACCTGATGCACGTGCGCAGGAGAGCCCTGGTTTTCACTGCGATCCCGGGGAAGACCCGTGGTCGACCTGCACGCCACCTGCGTACCTCAGTACATGCATCTTTGCATCTTTTCCGGCAATCTGGATAGGGTAGTTTCCGGATCAGCCCGGGAAGACCTCAAAGAAGCGGATTAACCGGGGTCCAGCCGGCCATCCCGGATGGCCACACCGGCATCCAGAAGGGGCCGCCTTCCCTTGGTGGTGCATCCCTGGCAGATGTCTCAGGTTCACTGATACAGGAGCGGTCCTGAAGAGTATCCCTCAAAAAGACCATAAAGCGGTTGCNGATGACCTGAATGCCCGAGGATACCGACCGAAAAGCAGCCAGTATCATCGAGCAGTTCCTCCGCCCCGGATCACCACGGCAACGGTAGGCCCGAACATATATATAACGTTCAGGCATATGGGCCCGCGGGAAGCCTCGCCCTTCCCTGCAGGAGGTTATGTGATATGCCCGATTTCTCAAATCCCTTTGTCGGGAATCGCATGGAACGCAAACTAGACCAAAATGAACTTATCCGGACAATTCGGTTCTCGATCGCCGCTGAATACGAAGCGATCCAGATCTATGACCAGATCGCCGAATCGACCGACGACCCGCTGGTCCAGAAGGTTATGCGTGATGTCGCAAACGAGGAGAAGGAGCACGCAGGGGAGTTCTTGCGTCTCCTGCGCGAGATCGAGCCGGTCGAAGAGGAGTTTTACCAGCACGGCTACAGGGAGGTCGAAGAGATGATTGAGGAGGTCGGGAAGCGGAGGAAGTGAATCTCGTTCCTCTGCATCGCCGGCCTCACAGCGATCCACCAGGTAGCCGGGTTACCTGGTGAATAAGGACCGGGCGGTCCACGAACACGACGGTATCAACGGCCAGAGAGCCTATTCCTCGATCCCGGGACTTACCGGAGGGTTGCGCGAATTTTTCGGGGTGGTGCCCACGCGGCTCTCCAGAGAACTCTCGAAGACTTCCACGAGGCGCTGCCGTCTATTGGGGCATCCTCGTCTACAGGTCGCACCGCACATCAAAGGATGCGGTGTTTCTGGAGCCACCCGGGGTCAGGGAGACTCATCTTCAAGGCGCTTGCGAAGTTTCATCTCCTGACCATCGATGAGATGGCTATCTGCCGTTCGACAGCGAAGGCGCCAACTGTTTCTTCAGCCTCGATCTCACGCAGATACATCAAAGACAACAGTTACCGGCTGAAAGCAGGGCGCGTGATACCCGGGGAACCACACCCAGGACTTATGGATACTAATCTCGTGCGAGAGCCGATTCAGCACTCACGCGCCTTTAATGTCCCGATAATTGAGAACCGATGCAACTATTATGCATTCAGGTGCGGTACTTTCAGTCGTACATTTTTACGCCGGTGACACCGGGTCTTTGCGGTGCAAAGAAGAGGGCTTATCGGAGAGGATGATCCTTCTCTGAGAATGTGATCTGCGCTCCGCATCACCTCTCTACCTATATATTTTTAATCAATATCCCATAAAGCCTGTTTTCCTGGATTTTTGATGCCCGGTATATATTTAATAACGGTTATTTATAGACTACCATAACGTTTTGAGCATACGTTTATAACGGTTAGAGGTCCATAATAAACCAGGAGAGATAGCGGATGGACCAAAAAACCTCGCAAAGACGGCGAAACCGGGACGTCTCAAAATTCACCAAAAACCGGCGCGAAAACACTGCAAGTGCCTATCGGAGTGTGCTTGTGAAATTCCTTAATTTCGTCTTCGACGTTGAGGAGACCCGGCGAATCGGGCCCGGGGGGCGGGACCCGGTGGACATAGAGTTTTACGACGGGTTAGCACTCGAATACCTGAACGACGGCCGCGACCAGTTCGACTTTGCTGATGACCTTCAGGACTTCATCCGTGCACAGAACCAAATGGCGGCACGGACTCAAAGAACCTACAAATCGGTGGTAGTCTCGTGGTTGGCAGAAAACCATATCTTCTTGCATCCACAGACGACCCGGCGCATTCGAGCAAGTGGACGGTCGCGGACCCGGGATAGGATCCCCACCCAGGCAGAACTCCGCAAGATCACCGGTCACTGCGATCTCCAGATGAAGGCATACATCCTCCTCCTCTCTTCGAGCGGTCTCCGTCCAGGTGAGGCGCTTGGGCTCCGGTGGGACGATATCGACCGTGAGCGCGGAATGATCCGAGTCCGAGCTGAGATCACGAAGACCAATGAACCCCGGGTGGCGTTCATCAGCCGTGAGGCGATGGAGACGCTTGAAGAGTGGCACGACTACCACGATCGGTATATCGAGATAGTCGATGTGTTCACGTGGCGGGACGTTGAGCGCGATACCGATCGTATATTCCCGGTGACCTATGGGGCGGTCCGGGACAAATTCAACCGGGTTCTTGAAAAGGCCGGGTTAGACGAATGCGACCCATCGACCGGAAGGACCGTACTACACCTGCACGGGTTGAGGAAGTATTTCAGAACCCGGTTGCCGATGGGGGGCGCCCAAATCGATGTGGTTGAGGAACTAATGGGACACGAGGGATACTTGGCAGGTTCGTATCTCCGGTTGACCGAGGCAGACCTGGAAGCAGCATACCGACAGGCAGAACACGAACTGTGGGTTTATAAGACGAAGCCGATCAACGAGGAAGAGTTAAAGCAGCTGGAGCAGGAGAACCGGCAGCTCCGGGACGAGATCACCGATATCCGGCGGCAGGTTGCGGCGACGAGGGCGCTTGTCGAGAGTACAGAAGACACCCTACAGAACAAATTACTCGACAGCCCCGAGGAAGTGCGGCAGGAGGTATGGAAAGAAATGGAACGGATTATAAAAAAGAAATTATCCATACAATAATATACACTCACAATATATTATCTCATCTCTCTATTGAGCATTTCCTAAAACGATATCTCTATATAGTCTGATGATGATTATATATCATGCGAGGTGAGGGAGAGAGGGTGTAACCCGTCCGTCGATGCACCGGCCGCATCCGATAGTTGCGACGCGGCCGTGACGGTCTAGGAACCTCATAACTCCACTCACCATATAAGGAGAACCTCTTTTACCACTCCGCTCCTTCTAGCGTAGCCGTGATTTTCGGTATTGCTTTTCTGGAGCGTTTTTGTATCGCATTCCGACCGCATTTAATCGTAATCAAGATGTGGTTTCCGTGCCTAAAATTAAAAAATGCGCCCTTTGTGGATACGAATGGAAATCAAGAAAAGCAAATCCGGTTTCCTGCCCTCGATGTAAGAGTTACAACTATAATGGGGTCCCCCCGACCGCTAACAGCGAACCGGGCAACCCCACTCCCACCACCAACGCGGTTAACATAGGAGGTGCTTAGAGTTGACCGATTCTGTTCTTACACTGGATCGGGCGACTTTTGAGGCCCTTAGCCCTTTGGCCCAGGCGACCGCCATCGTTCTTGAACGGCGGGGGGAGGTCCGCATAATCACAGATGGGAATGAGGAGGGGCAGGAAAGCGGGGCAGCCGCCACGGTTCATCCCCATAGAAAAGTGCCCCCCGGTTGCAACCCCGGAGGTGCTCTATGATAATATCGGATGCTATATATAACTATATAGATTCAACCCATAATATATTTATTGGCTGCCCGGGGGTGTGCTCATGAGCCACGCGCAGACATCCTCCGAGGGGGGCGTAACCTTGGTAACGCCTACAGGTATAGTGACCCTCTCACGGGCCGCCGGTCACCGGGTTCTATTCCATGGTGCCCCGGTCGATGTTGACGGGGCGGCGGTGGTTTCACGACATGGGCGATCCGTTTTTCTGTCTGTTGGCGGTGCTTGCTACCTGATTGGTGCGCACAACTTAAGCCGCCTGTTTCAAGGCAGAGGCGTGCGTTGCCGGATATATCCTTGCGACCCCGATACCGCCCGAGGGGTGCGGAAAAATGTCTAGCCCAAACCCGGCGACGCACAAGCGCCTGGATGACGACGGAGAGCTTAAATGTCTTTGCCAGGTGCATTATGATGCCCTGGAGAGCGGGAACGGCAGCGTGCGGACGCCGACCACACCGGGCCTGGGAGAGGGGGAGGACGAGCCTGGCGACGCTTGGACCCTGATCCCCGACGAGGAACTCACCACCTTGACCGATGAACAGGTCTATGGCTGGATTGACCGCCTTGTTGACGACTACAGCGTCAAACCCCCCAAGAACTGTGAGTTCACACCGATCGAGAAACTCCGCGAATGGGTCCGGGAAGCTGCCAGGTCGGAAGAGGTGCGAGCGCGACATGAGCGCCGGGAACAGGAGAGGCAGAACCGGCCTGCATACCCCAAAATTCTGGATTATGTTGAGGTTCCGATACAGGGCGCAACAACGCTCCGGATAACTCCCTACAACGGAGGGTATGGTGTCTCTGTCTGGAACTCGAACCTGAAGCGTCAGATCTATAGGAGCGGCCACAAAACCCCGCCGTGGTTATCCGATAAAATCCAGGCCGATACCGGGGCGACGATCGCAACTGAGATGGCCCGGGCCGGCCTGGGTGCGGAGGACGATATCAAGGGATGGGTTAAAGACGCCTGGGAGGCGCTCCACGCCCAGATCCGGGACAACCCCGCCGCCGATCTCGCCGTCCAAAGCCCCGTTGTCAAGAAAGCCCTAACAAATCTCGTGGAAGTGCGGATTGTGAAGGGGGAGGTCACGATCACCGAAGTGGTTTATGCTGTCGATGGCACCCGGGCTTCCCTGGAATTTGACGCAGCGGCGTACACAGGGACCGCCGCGAACCTGAACACGCGGTGGTATAACTCGTTTGCACCCGACGAAATCAATGCGAGCAAGAGCGATTGGGCGCAGATCAAGCGGTTCTGGGGTGAGGTTGCGGAGATCACAGAGGTAGAGGAGTATTCATTCTGGGACGGAGTTGTTGAACGTCTGCAGGATCACCTCAAAGGACTCCACTTCGGGCGTGAGTTGCGGGATCTCCTCGTGAGCGGGTTTGCCTGGTACAACGCACATGGGGCGTACCTGGATGAGCCCCGGACGGGTGGGGTGGTGTGGGTTCCATCATCGACCATACAGGAGTTCGTGGATGCTCTCAGCGGGGAAGTTCGGAGCGCGAATGCGCTCGCAAAGGAGTTGAGGGATCGAGGGATCATGCCAGAGGGGACGAAGCCCCTTAAGGAGTATTTTGAGGGGGAAATTAAGCAACGGCGAGCCTGGCCGTTCAACCCCGGGTTTTTGGATTACCGGCCCGAGTGGGCTGATGATGAGGGGGAGGGGCTGGTATGATACCGACATCCCCGGGTCCACGTGTACGCCCTGTATGCTATGTACGCCCATACACGCGCGAGGGAAAAAACATGTGTGTGGGTAGACATGGTGTGCTGAAAACACCCGTACACAACGTACATGGCGTACATGTGTTCACCAACCGTGCACCATATAACATTCCTAACTCACAGGATATACACCCTTTTCACATACGCGCACGTTATAGGAGGTTTTCAAGTTGACGAAAAACACCTCCAAAACATGTACGGGTTCATCGATGGAAATCACACATACCCGTACATGGCGTACGCATCCCCACCCCAAACTTCACAGCTGGGTTGGTGGTCCTGGGACCGGGAAAACCGAGCATCTCATCTCCGCCTTCCGGAATGAGGTTACAACAGGTGTGGATTTCCCGGATATCCGGTATACGACGTTCACAAACGCACAGCGGGACGATGTCATAACCCGGTTGAACCGCATCTTCTCCAGGAAGAAAACCGTTCTCCGAAAAACCGTCAAAACCCTTCATGGTGCGGCCCTGGAATCCCTGAACCAGACCGAGTACGCCATCCGGGGCAATCAGGGGATCATCGACGAGGTCAAGAACCCCGGGCCGTACGTGGCATTCTGCAAGAAGGAAGGACTCCCCTACTCCCCCGCACAACCTCTCCGGGACGACGACAACGACGAATCCCTATCCCCCAGAGAGCCGCCGCTCGGCAACGTCGTATTCGCCGTATCACAGTATCTCCGGCAACATTACGGGTGGACTCCGGCAGACTGGGGACGGGCCGCCAACGCAACCGGCCTCTTCCAGATCCGCCGACACCCGGACCCCGAGGCAGTCATCCAACGATGGTGGGACTGGAAGAAGCAGAACAAACTTTTCGAACATGATGATTACGTCAACCTTGCGATCGACGTTGGAGCCCCCGCACCGGCCCGCGTGATTATCATCGATGAGTTCCAGGACCTCTCCCCCGTTCAGAATGCCCTCTTCAGGATGTGGCTCGATGATCCGATTGTTGAGCGTATCTACATCGCCGGGGACCCGAACCAGGCAATCTATGACTTCCGGGGTGCAGATCCCCATTTCCTGGAAGAAGCCCATATCATGGCCCATGGAGGACAGATCCCCGACGACCGCCCCCCGAGTCATCGCTGCCCGAAAAACATCATGGACATGGCTGATCGGGTGCTCGGTCGTCGGTCACATATGGAGCCGGCAGGAGAGGGAGGGATCGCCCGCTGGCTCCAGGTGCGCAATGATACCGAGTTTGCCCGGGCCGTTGAGACCCTCCAGGGGAGGTATGGGAAGGTCATGATCATCTGTCGCTTCACGCATTACATGCAGTCTATTTCGAAGACCCTCCAGGAGGCAGGTATCCCTCACACCTCCCTGACCAAACGCCTGCCTGCCTGGGCGGACGTGAGGATTCCGGCCGCCCGGGCTCCGAAGGATAAGAACGGGAAGCCCCTGAAGGTCGGTGTTTCGATGACCAACGTTCTTCAAGCCCTCCGAATCATTGACCGATACATCGCCGGGAAGGATCTAGGGTTCATCCCGGTTGACGCTGCCAAAGATCTCCTCTACCTTCTTCCCATTCCCGACGAAAAGATAACGAGCGCCCTCGCAGCGATGAAGGACCAAAAGATGGTCAACTACACCGTTGACGATCTCATGTCGCACTTCCCCCACCACCCCGGGAGCCTGGAGATTGCTGAACACCTGGAGATCCCCCCCAAGCGCCGGGACACTCTTGTGCGCGCCCTGATCCGGGGCGGGGACATCCTCCCGGAACACATCGTTGTTGATACGATTCATGCCGCAAAAGGGCTTGAATCCCCTGTGGTTCTCGTCCATACCGGGTTCTCCCAAAAGCGATGGCTCGAATGTATCCAGGACGACCAGAAAGCAGCCGCTGAACAGAGGGTATACTACGTTGCCCTGACCCGGGCATCAGAAGCAGTCTATCTCTTCAGCCATGGGGCAACAACTCCTCACCCGGTGGTTGACGATATCCGGGGAATCAACTTCGGTGATTGGGATGACGCGAGATATCCCCACGAGAGGAAAGGCGCTCCGCAAGTTAGACACCTTGGACACCGGGGGGTGTATCCATGACTCAAGCCCCCCTCTCCGTGACCGGTGACCCTGAACTGGTAGATATGCAGGCCCTGGTTCTGCTGACTTCCCTTGCAGAGCAGGCCGGCGATACATTCGGCCCCACCATGAAGGCCGCCCTTCTTCATGCAGCCCGGCGGCTGTGGGAGTTCTGGAACGATGAGGACGAAGACACCGATGAGGACGGACCCCTGTCTGTGGACGCCCGGGACGACCCCCGCCCTGGTCCTTCCTCTGGTGTCGTCTACGACGACATGGCGATGTTTCGGTGACAAGAACCCGGATCAAAATCCTGTTCGGTGGTGCATCGGGAAGGGGCCGCAAATAGCCGGAATTGCGAAACGGCTCAAGGAGACCACCCTTGTGGATGCCTTTTGAACCCCCCTCCTCTCTTTCAGGGTGTTTCCCATAGGCCCACTGAAGATCGGGCCTTAAAACGCATCTGTGAGGATGGTTTTCCCGGACCGCTTTTGCAAAATTGACGCCGCCCCGCCGCCGCCGTCAGCGCAACAACAACGCCTCACGAATTAATTAATGCCCCCCTCCCCCCCCTCACCGAGTGGTGGTTCTTATGGGTTTCTCGAACCGGGTATTCCTCACCCTATTGGGGCATTCCTCCCGTTCTACCCTCCATCTCTCCGGTGTAAGGTAGTGAGCGCTCTCTCTCACCCCTCCCTCCCATCAAAACCCTGGTTGTCACTAGTGGTTGTGGCCGTCCACCGAGCGATCAATGTGCCCTCTCATGGATCCACAGCCCCCCCTATCCCCCTGAATCTCCCCGGGAATTATCAAAAAACGACCTATCTTGGCGCATTAGGAAATATATAATAGGGATAATGTTCTATATAGAATATAGTGATACACCAATGCCCTATATATTAAAATCTGCGAGGCCTCCGAGGCCTTCCCCGCCTCCCCGGTATGACCCTAGAGCCTGGGAGGAGTATGCGGACGAGTGCCGGGAAGAACCCCCACAGCTCCTTTGTATCCGGTGCGGGCACACCTGGGAACCCCGTGCGCATATCCTCCGAGCCGGTCGACTTCCGAAGAGATGCCCGCATTGCGCTAGCCCTCGCTGGAATAAACCCTATATCCGGAACCCCCCCCGGCGTCGCACCAACGAGGATCCTGGGCGATGACTGAGATCACCCCGCTTGGCGGGAAACCCCGGCAGACCCTCACCCCTGATACCACGGCCGCCCGTACACAACTCAGTCGAGATTCAAACTTGATGGAGACCACCTTCACCTCTCGAAGATAGGGGATGTGAAGATCATCCTCCACCGTCCGATTGAAGGGACGATCAAGACCCTCACGATCCGACGCTCAGCAACCGAGAAGTGGTATGCCTGCTTCTCGGTCGAGTATGATCCCCCTCCAGCATCGCAGAAGGAGATGGTGATCGGCGTCGATGTCGGTTTGGAATCGTCTGCTACCCTCTCAACCGGGGAGAAGATCGAGAACCCCCGGCCTTCAGGCCGGGGTAGTTCACAGCCCTATAGACGCGATTTGAGAGGGTCTAACATCTCAGAGGATGGAAGCATCCGGGAGGGGTGAGATCATCGATTATACGCAATCTGTGAGGGTGTGTTTTGCCCCACACCCTAGCAATCGTTGACGTACTCCCCACACAGCGGGCACCACCACCCGATAGGGATCCAGGACCGCCGGCCGTCCACCTGCCGGCGGACGTGAGCCCGGTACATCTGTGAGGCGCACCGGGTGCAATGGGGATCGTCTCGTGGCATGGTATACCATTATAATCTAGAAGCGACATATAACTTTTGCGTCAATTTTCCACGCGCCCACATCTGGTGATCTCTGAGATCTGTGGGCCCTTGATAATAAAAATGAGTGAAACGCCATGGTACCCGCTTTCTAATAACGGATATAATTATGAAGTCTGCCTGTCAACCATGATCTATGCTCAGCATTGTCCCGGATATTGACCCGGCAGTCTTTTCCCTGGTCGTGGTCCCAATATTTATCTTCTTTGCACGGATCTGCGATGTCACCATCGGGACGATGCGGATTATCTTCGTTGCACGGGGGATGAAGACAGTCGCCCCTGTCCTCGGGTTCGTCGAGGTCTTCATATGGATCATCGCCATCGGTCAGATCTTCCAGAACCTCACAAACCCGCTTAACTACTTCGCTTACGCGGCCGGGTTTGGTACAGGAAATTATGTCGGGATGTGCGTTGAGGAGCGGCTCGCGATGGGGCTCTCCCTCGTCCGGGTCATCACCCCGCAGGACGCGACGGATCTCGTCAATTATCTCCGCGCCGCTGGCTACGGGGTGACAATCCTCGACGCCCAGGGAAAACAGGGCCCCGGTAAGGTCATCTTCTCGGTTATCAAGAGAAAGGATATAAGAGATGTAGAGAACGCCATTCACGAGTTTGCTCCAAAGGCGTTTTACTCTGTCGAGGATATCCGGCGTGCAGCCAAAGGAACGTTCCCTGTTGTCGCGAATCCAAAACCGTTCCACCTTGACCGGGGTACCCGGAGGGGGAAGTGAGGAGGCCAGGGGTGGGTAGGATATCCTGTAGACGGCACTACCCCACCCTTCAGGGTGGGGTTTGCGAACGGCTAAGCGAGACTAAACAGTAGACTATGAGGAGCGAGCCATCCTCCGTCATCTGCGCATCCACCGGCCGCGCCCCCACAACACATCCTTCCGCAAAGACTTCGCAGGAAGCAGACGTGCTGTACTCAGGGCAACCTTCCGACCCCCGGGTCAGGGATCGAGGTGCTGTGGCGGAAGGAGAACCCGAAATGCAATCCCGGGGCTCCGGCGCCCGGTTCAACTCATCTGGCGGGATGTCGTCGCCAGCCTCTGGGTGCCGGTCAAACCCAGCCATGTTCCGGATGCTCCGGGCGTAGACCTCGAGATCGGTCCCCCTCCGGATTCATCCGGGGGATCATCGCGCCGAGTCGCTTGACACCGGGGTCGCAGACGTTGCAGGGCATACCCTCTGGAACGTGATAAACTTCCATCCGTGCGACGGGTCGCCAGAGCGGGCATCACTTACCACCGCTGATTCGGGCGAGATATGGAGGTCAGTCTCGATACCGTCGGAGCGGCGGAGAACGCGGCCAATCTCGGCGACGACAAACACCTCATCGCCCCTCCCAATACCATACTCGAGTCCCCAACGTCGCGTTCCACCAGCCCCAAGAACCCTGCAACTGGAGATGTTTTTGANCTTCATGCGCACGAAGGCAGCTTGCAGGCAGCCTTATCCGTGCCGGTCGCCTGACACGACTGCTACCCTCGCGTGAGACAGACTCACCGGCCACTTCCGGTCCCCATCCAGGCATCAGTACGTCACCCACGGCTTGTAGCAGTGGGAAAAAGGCGCTTGCGAGCGTCGGCGGAGATTTATCTTATCTTGCGGGGTTCGCGGCGGCATGAGCGGGAAGACCCCGTCCAACAGGTGCGGGGTAGTTCACGTTGTCAGGGAGTTGTCTGTTATGGTGAATGAGGTAGATTTATCAACTCCGCAAAAAAACCACAAGTGTTGCCAATTGGCACAGGGAGAAGAATCAATGATAATAACTATTATCGCCAAATGTAGCGCAAAAGCAGGTAAGAGTGACGAACTCGTGAAACTTGCCCGGGATCTGGTCAAAGCGAGCAGAAGCGAGGCAGGAAACGTTTCATACGACTTCTATGCAGACCTTGCAGACCCCACTAAGTTCACGTTTATCGAGGTCTGGAAAGATCAGGCTGCAATCGACTTCCACAACGCAACCCCACATTTCCTGGGCTTCGTGGAGAAAGCAGAACCATTACTTGCCGGTCCGCTCGACGTCGCCCTGTACCAGAAACTCACCTGAAATGCATACTCTAGCGACAGAGAAACTACCTCCCACCACCTTTTCATCCTTTACTTCTGCCCGGCTCTCGTGAGCGGGTAGGTATCGAGCAAAAAGGGACTCTCTGCGCAAACCGGGGATGAGAAGCGCGCGCCCTCGAAATACACCGCGACCCCGAAACAAGACGTTCGGGACTTGGTGACCGCTCCCCCTTCTCTCGGCGGGGGCATCCCGGAATACTACTACACCTTTGAGATTGTAGTCCC
>JGI24710J26742_10001976_pt1 | contig 18562 bp, 15 predicted proteins | sample BioPla2DNA2_FD_26742 | JGI IMG/M metagenome (IMG submission 26742) | reverse complement strand
TTCTCCCCCTGCAGCAGCAGGACTTTGAAGGCATTTATGAAGAAATGCACGGGCTGCCTGTTACCATAAGGTTCCTCGACCCGCCGTTGCACGAGTTCCTCCCCACTGCCGAAGATGACATTGCACAAATAGCGGGAGATTTGGGTATACCCGTATCCGAGCTCAAGGAAATAATAAGTTCGTTGCACGAGTTTAACCCCATGCTCGGACACCGCGGTTGCCGTCTTTCCGTTTCATTCCCGGAAATTGCGGAAATGCAGACTACGGCAATCATCCAGGCGGCAATAAGCGTAATAAAGAGAACCGGAATGGATGTTGTTCCCGAGATTATGATACCTTTGGTGGGCGAAGTTAAAGAGTTCCTTTATGTAAAGGATGTCGTCGTCAGCACGGCGGAAAAAATTATTGCCGACTCGGGAGTCGATGTGCGCTACTCCGTGGGAACAATGCTTGAAATTCCCAGAGCGGCACTCACATCCGATACAATAGCAAAAGAAGCCGACTTCTTCAGCTTCGGCACAAACGACCTGACTCAGATGGTCTTCGGTTTTTCAAGAGACGACGCTTCCAAATTCCTCGGAGATTACTACAGCAAAAACATCTATGAAAGCGATCCCTTTGCGCGAATTGACCGCATAGGCGTCGGAAGCATCATGAAAACATCGGTTGAGCTCGGAAGGGAAGGCAATCCCAATCTCAAGCTCGGAATCTGCGGCGAGCACGGCGGAGATCCCTCTTCGGTCGAGTTCTGCCATATGATAGGGTTGGATTATGTATCCTGTTCTCCCTTTAGAGTTCCCATAGCAAGACTCGCAGCCGCGCAGGCTCAAATCAATTACCCGAGAGACTGATAGAAACAATAATAATACAATAGGGCGACAAGTATGTCGCCCTATTTATATATTACATGAACAGTACGCATTTTTTCCGTTGTTTCTTCTTTTTATCCCGCCGTTTTAAGCCTGTCGAGCGGGTTGCCGGTTCGAATCTTATGTTAAATGTAAATATCTCTGTTAAATACAATAGTTTTTTAGCGCACACAATGTTATAATAAGGCTGTCAATTTGAGTTGTACTTTTTAAATATTAGGAGGAAAATCTATGAATTATGTCACCTGCGGCTCTTGCGGCACAAACATTTCAAATAATGAAAAATTCTGTCCGTCCTGCGGAGCGCCCAACCCGTATGCAAATACGCAGCAGAACAGTCCCAACTACAGCTATCAGCAAAGCGCCCCCCCGTACACCTATCCTTCTTCTCCTCCTCAGCAAGCCGTCGATGTCCCCCCCGCTCCCAACAGCCTTTATGCGCCCGTATCCGTCGGAGCGTTTATCGGAGTTATGCTTCTCATGGCAGTGCCGTTGGTCAATCTGATTATGCTGTTTGTCTGGGCATTTGGCAGTTCGACCAAAATCAACCTCAAAAATTATGCCAGGGCAAGCCTCATTCTGACGCTCATAGGAATAGTTCTTGCCATTTTATTCTCTCTTGTGCTCGGAAGCGTCATATCCGGAATTTTTTCGGCAATGGGCAACGGATATTGAGTTTTTAACCCGGGCTTAAATAATTTCAAACCATAATAAAACAAGCACCGCCTCGAAAAAACAGATTGTATCTTTTCGGCGGTGTTTGTGTTTGTATAAGGCATTTTCGGAACGCACTATTATAAAATTTTAAGCAGGAAGTTGAAGAAGAAGAACAGCACCGCCTCAATGATTGCAATAAAAACTACAGTGGGGACGGGATTTCTCTTCCTTAAGAAGGCAATTTTATCCCTTACTTTGAACGCATTCCCCAGTATCGCAACCGGGAGGTAGAAGGCAAGCGTCAGATATATCGCAACCGCCGCATCCTCTAAAAGGTTTTCGCTTCTGAAGAGGTCGTGGTAGGCCATCAAAAGAAAAAGCGAGGTCAGCACATAATACGCCGTTGCGAACAGAGCGACAATCCCCTTTCCCGAATAACCCGGCAGAAGGTTTATTTTATCGGCAAATCTGCCCGAAAAGATTCTTCTCGAATCGATTCGCTTTTTCTCTCTTTCCCGATTCTCATTAACGAGTTCCCGCACTTCACGCACTACATCAACAAGTTTATTGATATTATCCTGTAAATCCCCGTCCCTTGCGTCCACAACATGGGGGACATTTATATATATCCCCAACCTTCCTATCGGAAGACTGTTGCTCAATCTGAAAGTGACGACCGCCAATCCGGAGTTAAAAGCAATTTCAAGCTGTTTTGCTGCGGTTGCGCTCATATTCGCCTCATCGGTAAAGATAAACACCGCCACACTGCTTTCACCTATACGGTTTTTTAACCCGTTTTTGTCCGATGGGTCAATATCCAAAGGCAGATAACTGCCGAATCCGTTTTTTTCCAGCTCCCTTGCAACAGCAAACGCCGTTTCCTTGTCCGCATCGGCAAAACATATAAATATTTCTTTTCGCAACTATTCCATACCTCAAAATTAAAAGGACAGCTTTCAAATGTTACTTATGACGCTCAAAAAGTATATAATGTTTAAGTAGCGGTGGCAAATTATTTTCAGATTAAGGAGAACGAAATGTTGTTAATATGTTACCCTCGTTGTACAACCTGTAAAAAGGCCGAAAAATTCCTTAATGACATCGGCATTCACTTTGAATACAGAGATATTAAAACAGACAATCCCGATTATCAGGAACTCAAGAGCTGGATTGAAAAGAGCGCTCTGCCGTTAAAGAGATGGTTTAACACAAGCGGAATACCCTATAGAGAGTTAAATCTGAAGGAAAAGTTAAAGGATATGAGTGATGATGAAAAGATCCGTCTTCTCGCCACAAACGGGATGTTGGTGAAGAGACCCCTTCTGATTTCGGATGATTTTGTTCTGGTGGGTTTTAGAGAAGAAGAGTGGAAGAGCAGGCTGGGTTAATACTTTTCGTTTATTAGCTCAAGCATTATACGGTTTGTATATTTATTGCGCCTGTATATTTCTTCATATGCCGGTTGGGAAAATTAAATGGATTTAGGATACGAAATTAAGTATTCAAAAAGAAAGACGCTTGCCATTACTATCAAAAATGACTGCAGCGTCCTGGTTTCAGCTCCGCTTGACACCCCTTTTTGCTATATAGAATCGTTTGTTCAAAAAAACAAGGTTTGGATAGCTTCCAAACTGGAACGGATGAAAAAACACATTGAAAAATATCCTCTGCTCAATAAAGATGACATGGAGAAATTAAGAGCCGAGGCAAAAGCTTATATTCCTGCAAGGGTGGAATACTTTGCAGGCAAAATGAACGTTATGCCTTCGGGTGTTAAAATAACATCCGCAAGGAAGCGTTTCGGCAGTTGTAATCAAAAAAACGCACTCTGTTTTTCCCTTTATCTTATGCGTTATCCCAAAGAAGCGATTGACTATGTGGTTGTCCATGAGCTTTCGCATATTCTCGAAAAGAACCACGGCAAAGGTTTCTACAGAATTGTCGAATCGATTTTGCCCGATTATAAAGAAAGGCGCAAGCTGTTAAGCGTCTAAATTATTGAATTTTCCATTCTGCTTTTACCGGAGGCGTCATTAATTGAAAAAAAGGTTTTTAACCGTAAATATATTGATTTTTTGTTTTTTATTTTCAGTCCTTTCAGGTTGTCAGAATTCCGCCGACCGGCTTATGCAGGAGGCTTTAAAACTCGAAACCGCCGAAAACTACGAGAAAGCGGCTGAAAAATATCTTGAGGTAATAGAATATCATCCCGACAATATCGATGCTTATCTCAAGTCCGTCGACTGTTATCTGAATTCAAATAACAGCGAAAAGGCGGAGATTCAGATTAAATTGCTAAACCGTTATTTTCCGGACTATCTTGAAGGATATATGCTTCTCGGGGATTTTCTCATCGATGAAGGAAGGAGCGATGAAGCGCTTAAACTCTTTTTGGAGATGGTCGAATTGTTTCCCGATTCTCCCTACGGATATATAAACGCATCGGAACTTTATTTAAAATCCAACGACAGGGAAGCGGCATTAAACCTTTGTCTCAAATTAATCGCCGACCTGCCCGATTGTCCCGACGGATACATTAAAACTTCGGAAATATTTTTTGAGGACTTCCGATACAGTACCGCCATAACAATTCTCGCCGACGGATACAGAATCACAGGGGATTCTTCGGTAAAAGAAAAGTATAAGGATATTTCGAAATATATCTCGCTGAGTTTTAATGATCCGGTTTTCGAAAGAATAGTGCGGAACTATCTCGACAGACCTGAAGGGATAGTTACCGTCAGAGACATATCGGACATAAAAAAGATAGAAATAAACGGGGTCTCAAAGCGTGACAGGAAAAACATAAATAACAGAAAGATAATAATTGACGGTGTTGAACAGCCTGAAGTGAGGGGAAGCATCTATTCGCTGTCGGATCTTTCAAACTTTCTGCTTCTTGAGGAATTGGAAATTAATTTCATGCCTTTGACAAATATTTCCCCGCTCCTCTCCTTAAAGTCATTAAAAAGAGTTTCAATGTCTGAAACCGGTATCCGCGATTTGTCCGGAATAGAGTCGCTCATCAGTCTCAAAGAATTGAAGTTGGACTATTCCGAAATCAGCGACATATCTCCATTGAAAAAACTTCCCAATCTCAAACGGCTTTCGTTTGCCGGAAACAGAGTAAAAGACGCAGAGGTTTTGAAATCGATTAAAGGTCTTGAATTCCTCGATATCAGGGATAATCCCATAAAGGGCAATTCCCTTTTCGATGAACTGAGCATCAGTGAGTTCCTGTACTGACGGCTTCTACTTGCTGTCTAAAGGAAAATATAAAAGATAAAAGACCGGCATTTGTCAATGCCGGTCTTTTCACAAGTTTTAAAACTTCATTTATTTCTTCGAATTTTCAAAAAGTCCGAAAGTTCCGGAAATCGGTTCCACATACATTATTCCGTTGCCCGGTTCCTTCAGATTCATTTTTTCAGATATCGAATCAAAAACATTTTGAGTGACATCATTGGGAGTCAATATAACAATAATCTCTTTTTCTGGTTCAATTTCTATTCCGAAAACTTTCTTTGCATCTTTTCCGGCCGAGCCTCTGCCGTGGAATATTGTTCCGCCTCTGGCCCCTGCCTCTCTCGCCGCATCCATAACTTCTCCGGATTTCCCACGATCCACAACGACGGTTATTTTTTTATACATATTTTCCTCCGGCTCCAAATTTACTGATTCGTTAAAACTCTTCTCTTCCGCATATTCCGTTCCTACACAGGCGAGCACATCCGTCAGGTAGGCTATTCCCTTTCCGGGTTTGTCCAGCTGCATCTTTTCATTGATCAGTTCGACAAACTCCCGCGCTTCTGTTTTTGGAAGTATAATGCTGACCACCTCGCGCCTGTCGCTGGTTATTCCCAGCATCATCAAAAATTGGTTTGATATGGTTCCCTTTGCCATAATTATTGTTCTGGCTATATGTTCTTTGCGCGCCAACTTGGAAAGAGTTTGACACTGTTCCGGAGTAAGCACAACAGTCAACACCTGAATATCACAACTCATACTCATAACCACCTCTAACCCTTTCTCGTTTTTAAACGATAAATCAGACCCAAAGTCTGCAAAGCGATTATCGGCATCATCGCAACTATCGCAATCATTCCGAAACCGTCGGTCACGATATCCGCAGTCGGCGTGCTGATAGCTATTCCCTGGATGAACGCAAGACTGAAGGTAGCCGTCATCGGGCCCGACGCCACTCCTCCCGCATCAAATGCTATTCCGACAAACAGGTCGGGAGTGAAAAAGGCAAGCAATACGGAAAAGCCGAATCCGAACAGCAGATACATCCACAGCTGTATCGCAGGTACCAGTGTGCGCAGTGTTGCCATAAAAATTGCAAGCCCTACGGCAACGAATAAAAAGACTAGTACAAGGGGACGCTTAACATATCCTCCGGTAATATCCTCCACCTGGTGCGTCAGAACTATTACCGCAGGCTCCGCCAACACGGTCACCAATCCGAGAATGAAGGAAACCGCCAACACAGGCAGCTTGCTGTCCATGGAGGCGAGAATCTTTCCGACCTCCCGTCCGACTTCCATAAATCCGCCGTTTACCCCTGTGAGAAACAGCAGGAGGCCGACATATGTCATTATCAAGCCTTTGAATATGGAGGAAACGGCCCCTTTTGACTGTTTCAAGAAAAATATCTGAATAATGATATATGAAACCACAATCGGCGCAAGTGAAATAATTGTTTCAAGTGCTATTGTCGGAAACAGATGGCCGTAGACCCCGAGCAAATCCTGTTCCGCCAACTCGGATGCCGGGGGCGTTCCCGTGAGTTTTCCGAGCCCCATTATTATCGACGCGCTGAGCACTCCTATTATCGCACCCGAAGAAGAAATGCCGACAAGTCCGAAGCTGTCCGCTTCGCTGGTTTTGGAATTCTTTTTCATCGCCGAAACACCGGCTGCCAATGCAAGCATGAACGGTGTGGTCAGCGCACCTGTTGTCGCTCCCGACGAGTCGAAAGCTATCGCCAGAAAGTCGGATGAGGAAAACATCGACAAGATAAAGATTAGTCCGTAAGCAAGTAAAAAAGTGTACTTTAAGGGAAAGTTCTTTAGGATTCTGAACATAGCCAAAGTCATCATCACACCGATTCCTATGGATACCACAATGACCATAACCATATGCCCGAATTGACCTTCGGTTATATCCGAAACCTGTCTTGCCAAAATATGAAGATCGGGTTCCGCAAATGATATAAAGAAACCCAAAACTACACCCGTCACTAAAACGAGAGAAGCTTTGCCGGATTGGGCAAGCATATTGCCTATGCCGTGGCCTATTGGATCGATACTCTGATCAATACCGAAAAGAAATACTGTCAGACCGATAATCACCAGGACGCTTCCTACAAAAAATTTCGGAACCAGCCCCTCTCCAAGAGGCGCTATGGTCAGATGGAGCAGCAAAACGATTACAATTATGGGCACAACCGCTGTCATAACGTCCTTAAACTTACTGCGCAATGCTGTCAATGTATCCCCTCCCAACTAAATGAATTTATAAAAATTTCATAAAACTGAAATTAATCTTCGTCAACCTCGTTGTTTTCTTCATTATCGGTTTCATCCTCACCGATTTCATCGATATCTTCTTCCGATTGCACCACCCTCGCAACCGTGACTACTTTGTCATCATCGAGAAGTCTCATCACTCTTACGCCCCTGCCGTACCGCGATTGGGTGGCTATATCGAATGCGCTCATTCTGATTATAATTCCGGTTTCGCTTATCAAAATGACATCGTCATTACTGTCAACAGACTTTACTCCGGCAACCCGGGCACCGTCTGAACACCTGTAGTTTATTACGCCCTTTCCGCCTCTGTTTTGAGTCCTGTAGGCATCGAGTTCGGTAAGCCTTCCCTGGCCGTCTTCGGTCACCGTCAACAGTTTCGCTCCGTCTCTTAAGGTGGACATTCCGACAACTGAGTCTCCCTCTTTTAGAGTTATCGCCTTCACTCCTCTTGCGGTTCTTCCCAGGGGACGGGCATCTTCTTCGTTAAAACGTATAGACATTCCGTCCTTCGTTGCAACTATAAGATCTTCGGAGCCGTTGGTCAGCCTGACCCAGGCGAGGTCGTCATCTTCATCTAATGTTATACATTTGACGCCCGTTTTTCTGATATTCCGAAACAGTCCGAGTTCGCTTCTTTTGATTATTCCGTTTCTTGTAACCATCACTATAAATTTGGCTTCATCAAAATCCGATACGCGAATCACTGCGGTTATCTTTTCATCAGGCAGCAGCGGAAGAATATTAACAATATTCATTCCTCTGCTCACCCTCGAGCTTTCCGGTATTTCATAACTTTTGAGCTTGTAAATTCTTCCCTTGCTTGTCATAAACAGCAGGAAATCGAGCGAAGAACATATGAAGAGTTCTTCGACAAAGTCTTCGTCTCTTCTCGTAAGTCCGGTTATTCCTCTGCCGCCCCTTCTCTGTATCTTATATGTATCGGCTGTCTGTCTCTTAATATAGCCGAAGTGGGTGAGCGTTATCACACAATCTTCATCCGGGATAAGGTCTTCGATGTCCACTTCACCGGAAACGGCCATTATTTCCGTTCGTCTTTCATCTCCGAATTTTTCCTTTATTTCGTTGAGTTCGTCTTTAATGCTTTGGAGAAGGACTGTTCTGTCGCCGAGTATTCTCTCAAAACCGGCTATCCTCTCTGAAAGTTCTTCGAGTTCGTTTTCAATTTTAAGAATTTCAAGACCTGCCAGCTGCCCCAGTCTGAACTGAACGATTGCCGTAGCCTGGGGGTCGTCAAATCCGAATTCCTCCATGATGGCCGCCTTTGCATCGGCAACGCTTCCCTTGCTGGCCCGTATAGTCGCAATTATCTCGTCAATAATATCGACCGCCCGTCTCAGTCCCTCGAGTATATGAGACCTTTCCCTCGCCTTTTCAAGGTCAAAGCTCGTCTTTCGCGTGACCACTTCGCAGCGAAAATCGAGATAGTTTTCCAGCATTTCTTTTAACGTCATTACCTTGGGTTCTCCGTCTTTCAGCGCAAGCATAATGACGCCGACCGTATCCTGCAGTTGTGTATATTTGTAGAGATTATTGAGTACTATCTGGGCATTTGCGTCTCTTTTCAGTTCGACGACAATTCTCATTCCGTCCTTGTCGCTCTCATCTCTCAGGTCGGAAATGCCGTCCACCCTTTTTTCTCTTACAAGATCCGCTATTTTTTCTATGAGTCTGGCTTTGCTGACCATGTACGGGATTTCGGTTATGGCAATCATAAATCTGCCGTTCTTCATCTCCTCGATTTCAGCTTTTCCTCTCAGCGAAATCCTTCCCCTTCCCGTTGCATATGCGGCTCTTATTCCGGATCTTCCCATTATTATTCCTCCGGTGGGAAAATCCGGTCCCTTTACATACTCCATAAGCTCATTGATATTACAGTCGGGATTGTCTATGAGAAAGCATATCCCCTCTATCACTTCGGAAAGATTGTGCGGGGGAATATTTGTCGCCATTCCGACCGCTATTCCGCTTGAACCGTTGACGAGCAGGTTCGGAAATCTTGCCGGCAGAACATTGGGTTCAACGGTTCTGTCGTCGTAGTTGGGAGAAAAATCAACGGTGTTTTTTTCAATGTCTTTGAGCATAAATTCCGATATTCTGCTCATTCTGGCTTCGGTATACCTGTATGCCGCGGGGGGGTCTCCGTCTATCGAACCGAAGTTGCCCTGTCCTTCAACCAAAGGATATCTCATGGAAAAATCCTGAGCCAGTCTTACCATGGCGTCATATACCGATGAGTCGCCGTGCGGGTGGTAACTGCCGAGCACCGAACCGACCGTATCGGCGGATTTTCGGAAAGGTTTATCGTGATATAAGTCTTTTTCACCCATCGTATACAGAATTCTTCTGTGTACGGGTTTCAGCCCGTCCCTTACGTCGGGAAGAGCTCTTGAGACTATAACCGACATCGAGTAGTCGAGAAAACTCTTTTTCATCTCCTTTTCGATGTCACGAACAACAACTTTGCCTCTCGGGGCAATTCCTGAATTTATATTTTCCATATTCTCTTTATATTCCATATTTTCCGTTTCTTTCATATTTTCCCTTCAAAGGCCGTTTAGGCAGCAGATAATTTTATCTGTTAAACATCCAAATTCTGAACATATTTGGCGTTCTTTTCAATAAAAGCTCTCCGCGGAGGCACTTTATCTCCCATCAGTATGGTAAAAATCTCGTCGGCCGCTGCCGCATCTTCAACCGAAACTTGAATCAATGTTCTATTTTCGGGGTTCATGGTGGTTTCCCAGAGTTGTTCGGGATTCATTTCGCCGAGTCCTTTAAAGCGGCTGATGCGGGTGTTTTTTCCCATCTCCTCAATTATCTTATCCCGTTCTTCCTCATCATAGGCATATCTCACGCTGTTTCCCTTCACCATCCTGTAAAGCGGCGGCTGAGCCAAATATATGTGGCCTTTCATAAGCAAAGGTTTCATAAATCTGAAGAAAAATGTCAAGAGAAGGGTTCTTATATGACTTCCGTCGACATCGGCATCGGCCATGATTATGACCTTTCCGTATCTGAGTTTTTCAAGATCGAGATCTTCACCTATGCCTGTTCCGAGAGCTGTAACCACCGGCATCAGTTTTTCATTTCCGTAAACTCTGTCAAGTCTTGCTTTTTCGACATTTATCATCTTTCCCCAAAGAGGAAGTATCGCCTGATATCTTCGGTCTCTGCCGGTTTTTGCCGATCCTCCCGCAGAGTCTCCCTCTACAATATAAAGCTCCGTGCCGTCTATTCCCCTCATGGTGCAGTCTGCAAGTTTTCCCGGTAACGAGGCGCTTTCGAGAGCGGATTTCCTTCTTGTAAGGTCTCTCGCCTTTCTTGCCGCTTCTCTTGCCCTGGCAGCGCTAATCGCCTTTTCAAATATTGCCCTGGCAACCGCGGGGTTTTCCTCAAAATAATCGGTTAATCTTTTATACGTCATTGATTCGACCATACTTCTCATTTCAGTATTGCCGAGTCTCGCTTTTGTCTGGCCTTCAAATTGTGCGTCTTGAAGCTTTACGCTGACGATAGCCGTAAGCCCTTCTCTGACATCGTCGCCGGTCAGATTTTTTTCCGACTCTTTTATCAGGCCGGACTTTCTTCCATAGTCGTTAAACGCCCTTGTCAATGCATTTTTAAACCCTTGCTCATGAGTTCCGCCGTCGGTTGTATGTATATTGTTGGCAAATGTCAACAAAAGCTCATTGTAACTTTCATTGTACTGAAGTGCCACTTCGGCTTCGGTATCTTCTCCGCCGGTGTTAAAGGTGATAATGTCGGGGTGGACAACCGACAGGCCTCGTCTTTCATGTATATATTCGACAAAACTCTTTATTCCGCCCTCATAATGCATTATCTCCGAGACTGCTTCGTCTCCTCTGAGATCTGTCAGTGTAATTTTTAGTCCCGCGTTTAGAAAGGCCTGTTCTCTCAGTCTTTTTTCAAGTATTTCAAAATCGAATCTTGTCTCTTCAAATATTTCCGAATCGGGTTTGAATTCCACAATTGTTCCCGTTCTTTCGGTTTTTCCTATTACCGACAGTTCCCCTTCTTCGACACCTCTGTTAAATTTTTGAAAATATATTTTGCCGTCTACATGAACTTCAACAGTGAGCCATTCGGATAATGCATTTACAACCGATGCTCCCACTCCGTGAAGTCCTCCGGAAAAATGATATCCCTCGCCACCGAATTTTCCGCCGGCATGAAGTACCGTAAAAACGACGGTTACCGCAGGTATTCCCACTTTAGACTGCACACCGACCGGGATACCTCTTCCGTTATCCTTTATAGAAATTATATCCCCTTCCTTTATGCCGACTTCAATGTGATCACAAAAACCGGCAAGAGCCTCGTCTATTGAGTTGTCAACTATTTCAAAAACTATATGATGCAGTCCTCTTGCCCCGGTGGATCCCACATACATGCCGGGCCTTTTTCTCACCGCCTCAAGGCCTTCCAATACCTGAATATCTTCGGCATCATAATTTGTTTCGTGTCCGTTGTTTTTTTTGTTTTCTATGTTATTCATATAATCTCCAAAATATATTTCTTATTATTCTGTCCGTTCCTATGTCAGTAACCCAATATCTGCTTATAATCTGCTTCTCTTTCTGAGGGTAGGGGGAGAAATCGGAGTAATATAAGTCTTATCCTGCCCTGCATATTCCGCCACTATAAAAGATTTAGGTATATCGTCGGAAACGGTAATGACATTTTCTTTTTTCTGAGCATTTTTCAAAAATTCCCTTGTTCTGCGACTTATGGTACAAACATCTATATCAAATATTCCCACAATATCCTTGTAAAACAGAGAATAATCTCCTCCAACATGTATATACACTTTATTTTCCTTTCATGTTTTTCAGTTTCGGATTAAATTACCCTCTTCTATTTCAAAGACCGAATAGTTTGAATTATCGGAAACGGTCGCAGTATCACATACGGTAATTATCGATTGAAAACCTTCTATGGATTCCAATAGATAACCCCTCCTGCTTAAATCAAGCTCGGACAACACGTCATCCAAAAGAAGAACCGGTTTTTCTCTCAAGTATTTTTCCATTATCTGCGCTTCCGACATTTTCATAGAGAGAACCGCCGTACGTTGCTGACCTTGTGAAGCAAATATTCTCGCATCTTTATTGTCGAGAAAAACCGAAAGGTCGTCTCTATGAGGACCGAAACCGCAGTACCCCCTTTTTATATCCAATTCCCTGTTTTTTCTCATGATATCCATTCCGCTCGAACATTCGGCAACATCATCTTTCCATATAGAAGAATTAAAAAATACCGAAAGTTCCTCTCTCTCACCTGAAATAAGACCGTAATATTCCTTGGAAAGTTTTTTTAAAACTTCGCAAAACTCTCTCCTTATTTTGGTGACGATTAATGAATATTCTATTAACTGAAAATCCAATACATCGAGTATATGGTCTCCGTCGGGCACCCTATAGTATTCCTTAAGCAATGCGTTTTTTTGTTTCAGTACCCTGAGATATTTTTTCAGTTCCGAGAGATATCTTGCAGAAATCTGACAAAGTGCGGTATCCAAAAACTTTCTTCTTTCAACAGGACCGCCCTTTATAAGCATCAGGTGTTCCGGTGAAAACAAAACACAACAGAATTTTCCCGTAAGAGAAGATGCTTTCATCTTTGAACCCCTGTTGAGTTGAGCCTCGCGTCCGTTTTTAGATATAAAAATATCTATTTTCTGTTCTCTTTCCGACAAAAAAAACGCAGACCTCAGTAAGCTTTCGGTTTCTCCATATTTAATGAGATCTGCATCACATTTTGTTCTGAAAGAACGGGCTCCGCACAACAGATAAATACTTTCCAAAAGATTTGTTTTTCCCTGCCCGTTTCTTCCGAAAATAATATTAACCCCTTTTTCGGGATAAAAATCACAAATCTCAATGTTGCGAAATTTATTTACTTTATGACTTATGAGATACAAATCGCAACATCCCTTCAATAATTATTAATCGGGTTTTATTCTTACGGGCAGAACCAAAAACAGAAATTCATCTCCTTCTTCGGGAACTATCTTCATTGGAGAAACGGACTCGCCTATCAACAGATAAACATTTTCTTCCCTGCAATTTCTCAATGCATCCAATACGTATCTGTTATTAAATCCTATTTCCACGGGACTTCCTTCAATTTCAGCTCTTACTTCGTCATAAGAACTTCCTATATTGGTGTTACACCTGATTTGTGCAACGGAATTTTCAAACCTCAGTCTCACGGGACTCCTATATCTGTCGGTTATCACAAGAGATGTCCTCTCTACCGATTCATAAAGTTCGGTGACATTAATCAGCACCTTTGTTTTATATCCCTCAGGTATGGCCTTTTTATAGTCGAGAAAATCTCCTTCAAGGAGTCTTGTTACCACAGTATATCCTTTTAGTGAGAAGACCGCATATCTTTTTGCCGTACTGAGAAAAACATCTTCTTCACTTTCCCCTATTAAACGGGAAATCTCGGAAAGTGTCTTAGCCGGTATTACGAATTCTCTTTCGTCCGTATTTATAATTTTTTTATGACAGGTCGCAAGTCTGTAGCCGTCTACCGAAACGAGGGTGATATCGTTAATTCCTAAAAAAAACTTGACTCCGGTATGTACGGGTTTTTGATTATCCTGCGCAACGGCAAAAAGAGTTCTTTCTATCATTTCTTTCAGATCTTTACCGTTTATTGACAGTGAATTGTCGATATTGGGCGAAGGCAGCTCGGGGAAATCCGAAGCGGGTAAACCCATAAAATCAAACTTTGTAATTCCGCATGTTAAAGAAACGCCGTTATTTTGACCGACTGAAATTGTAACAATGTCATCATTCAGTTTTCTTATAATATCGTGCAGAAGTTTTGCATTAATCACAATCTCGCCGTTTTTTTCAACTTCGGCTGAAATAGTTGTAGTTATTCCTATTTCAAGGTCGTACCCAGTCAATATTACCCTGTCCAGAGTTGCTTTAAAAAGGATACCTTCAATCGCGGGTATTACCGATTTGCCGGAAACCGCTCTTGAAACACCGAAAACAGCGGTGAGAAGTTCGGAACGATTACATTTAATTTTCATTGGGTTCTCCTTTTGGAAAGTGATTGAGATATATCAACAAATAAATGCAGATTACTGGGATTGGTTGGATATAACTGCAGTAACAGCGGTTATTTTTGCTTATTTATTAACTAAAAATAGTGTTAGTAGTAGGGTCCGTTGAAATTATCTAAAACTCAGACGAAGCCTTTGCTTACGGCTGAAATAATTAAAAAAAACCGTCAATATCTTATCTAAAAAATGTTGAAGATGTTTATAACAACAAACCGCAAAACAACAAATATCAAAACCTTCTGTTAATAGTCTAAATCTTTGTTTAAAAAATCAGCCTTTTGCGTTTTTGATGATGTCGTCTATTGTTTCTCTCAGTCTGGAATCAATAGACATCTGTTTGGAGACTTTTTTAAGGGAATGGGTTACGGTTGAGTGGTTTCTGTTGGAAAATTCCGCCCCGATGTCTTCCATTGTCATACCGGTCACTTCTCTTATCACATACATGGCGACCTGGCGTGCACTGGTAATATTGGAATCCCTGCGTGTACTCCTCATGTCTTCGGAAGAAACATCGAATGTTCTGGATACTTCGTCAATGATTCTTTCAATAGTTACCGGTAACGGCCGGTGTTCCATCAGGATATCTTTTATCGCATCCTGAGTATTTATAAGGTTGGGCGTTTCGCCGTCTATTAATTTGTAGGCGTTGAGTTTTTTAATGGTTCCTTCGAGCTGTCTGATATTATCCTTGATTTTTTCAGCAATGAATTGAGCAACATCGTCGGGCAATTCCAAACCGAGCATATCCGCTTTTCGATGAAGTATTGATATTCTGGTTTCTATGTCCGGCGGCTGTATATCCGCCAACAAGCCCCATTCAAACCTTGTTCTCAGTCTTTCTTCAAGGGACTTGATTTCTTTCGGCGGTCTGTCTGACGCGAGGACAATCTGTTTTCCGGATTTGTACAACTCGTTAAATGTGTGGAAAAATTCCTCCTGCGTAGATTCCTTTCCGCCTATAAACTGAATATCGTCTACCAGCAAAACATCCGCGCTTCTGTATTTGTCGTGAAAACTTGCGGTGTTTCCCTGTCCGATCGCTATGATGAGTTCATTGGTAAACCGCTCTCCCTCAACATACACGGTGTTCATTTCCGGACGGGAATGTTCGATGTCGTTCTTTATCGCCATCAGAAGATGTGTTTTCCCTAAACCCGATGCACCGTATATAAACAGCGGATTGTAGGCTCCCGAAGGATTCGCGGCAACAGCTTGTGCGGCCGCATGTGCAAATCTGTTATTTGAACCGACAATGAAGTTGTCAAAAGTATACGAGTAATCTCCGTAGAGAAACCGGCTTGTTTCCTCTAAAGGGGTTGTATCGGGTTTCGGCTGCTGATCCCTGCTTATAATTTTTAATTCAACGGAAAAACCCAAAACGGAATGAAACCCTTCCTTTATCATTTCGGAATATCTCTCTTCCACGACACCCCTCTGAAACTCCGAACTTACGGACAGCGTGGCGATTCCTTCGGAAAAAGAGACGGGCTTAATTCCGCTGATGAAAAGATTATATGTGGTTTCCACCACTTTTTCCCGCAGCATTGCATCTACGGCGGAATAACATTGTTCAAAAGATTCCATAACGGCAACCGAGCTCCTCTATTAATTCCCGTTCGACTTACTTACATTTGCTTTATATAATAATACTTATGAAATTATACCATCTGTATGGGTATTTTTCAACAAAACCGAGGGTTGGAAGAGAGTGTTTTGAAGATGATTTTCCAAGCAGACTGCTCAAATTTCTTGACACCTTAAGAAGGGTATTATATACTTATTATCCGCGTTTAAAAGGCTTAATATCTCTGCTGTTAATTGTTAAACTGCAGTGTGTACGGCAGGAGAGCCTGATGCGGGGAAAAGATTTGCCGTGAAAGGGGAGAATAGATCTTGGGCAAACCGACATACAATCCTAAGAGAAGAAGCCGTTCGAGAGAACACGGCTTTATGAAGCGCATGAGAACAAGGGGCGGAAGAAGAATTTTAGCCCGCCGCCGCGCGAAAGGCAGAACAAAGCTGAGCGCTTAAGCTCGGCATTTTTCGATATGGCTTTTGTTTATGCTGGGGATAACATCACTAAATAAAAATTTTCAATTTAAGAATGTATATCGCAGGGGAAAGAGCTTTGTATCGCCTCATGTGGTGACGTATGTGTTGAAAAAAAAAGGCGGTGGAATCAGGTACGGCATAACAACAAGTAAAAAAATAGGCGGAGCGGTGGAGAGAAACCGTGCAAGAAGAGTCATCAAAGCGGCTTTTTTTGACAATCTTCCTTCAACACAGGGTTCATACGACATTGTGTTTGTTGCAAGACAGCCGGCGGTCCGAATAAAAAGCAATATTATGGCGGAAGACATCAAATGCCATCTGGAACAGGCACAGGTCATCAAATATCAAAATGATAACGGAAACAATCGGGGACAGATCGGTGGTTAAGAAGATACTGCTTTCCTTAATAAGGTTTTATAAAAAAAACATCTCTCCGGTATTGGGGAACAACTGCAGATTTACACCCACCTGTTCCGAGTACGCATATGAAGCGATAGATACGCGAGGTGTATTTATCGGGTTATTGCTTTCTCTTTGGAGATTTTTGCGGTGCAATCCGCTGAACAGAAGATACGGATACGATCCTGTTCCGAAAAGAAGAGCGGAAAGTTGAAGCTTATCGCCGTCGTGTTTATGACGCGACGGCATTTATTCGGGACTTAAGTCGAATATAAACGGAGGATTTATGTTTCAAAAGCTTTGGGAAATAATAGCTATACCCTTAGGCTATATAATGAGATGGTGCTATATTCTTGTAAACGATGTAATGAATCTGCCCGTCTCCTACCTGTTTGCTATATTTTTGTTTACTTTAATAACAAAAGCGCTGATGTTTCCGCTTTCGCTGAAACAACAAAAGTCATCGGCGTCGCAGGCGGCATTCCAGCCGATGTTAAACGAAATCAACACCAAATACGCCAAGGATCCTCAAAAGAAACAGGAAGAGCTGGCAAAATTTCAAAGGGAATACGGCTACAGTCCGATGGCGGGATGTTTGCCGTTGCTGATAAACTTTCCCATAATCTTCGGTCTTATTGAAGTCATTTATAAACCGCTCTCTTATATGTTGAGAATCCCGAAAGACGTGCTGAAGATTTTGGCGGACAAAGCCGTGGAAATCGGAGAAAAGGTTGCGGCAAATTCGAGATATATCGAAACCAATATTATTGAACTTGTAAAGACAAAAACATCTGAATTTACGTCGATTGACATATCCTCCCTGAATATCACAAATGCGGAGTTTACCGGATATATCGACAGCATCAAAAATCTCGATATGACTATAGGCAAGGTAAACTTATGGGAAAAACCCGAATTGGCGCTGTCCTGGGCGTTGGTCATTCCGATTTTCTCAATAGCCACAATATTGCTGTCTTCTTATGTGACGATGAAAGCAACCGGCGGAACGGCAGACAAAACTCAAAGGAAATCGGGTTATGTAATGATGGGTTTTTCGACGCTGATGTTCGGCTTTATGTCCTTTACCCTTCCCGCGGCTTTCAGTCTATACTGGGGCTTCTCCAACCTTATAACCGTATTCCAGTCGCTGCTTCTGAAAAGATTTGTCAACGCCGAAAAAATCAAGAAAGAAATTGAAGAAAGAATAAAGGCGAAGAGACAGGAGGCAAAAGCCTCAAAAAAGGTAAAGATAATTGATAAAGACGGCAGTGAAGTAGTGAAAGAAATGTCTCCCGACGAGCTTGCAAGGTACAGACTCCAGAAGGCAAGGGAGATAGACGCCGAAAAATATGATTCTTAATAGAAAAATCGGGACTTGAGGAAACAAGAGGTCGGCTTCTGCCTGACCTCTTTGAATTTACACGAGGAAAATCCGGTTGTTATAAAGCACTAAAATAGGCTATAATTACAATACACAAAAGTTATATGATATATTTTTAAATTATATATAAGTTTATTTCTGAATAAAGTCATAGCTGTAAGACAGATTAATGTATGAAAGGATTGTCCCTCAAATGCAGGAGATTATTGTAACGGGAAAGACAGTTGAAGAAGCTGTAAACAAAGCCTGTAAAGCTCTTTCTCGCTCTCGCGATGAAGTAAGCGTCGAAGTATTGGAGATAGAACAAAAAAAGCTGTTTAGAACCATACCGGCGAAAGTCAGGGTTTTTGTAAGTGAGGAATCGCTGTCGATAAAGGAACTGATAGGACAGATGGGATTGATGCCGGAAGAACAAACGGATAACGAACAATCCGAAAATGTTAAAGAGGTGAAAAAAAGCGCCGACACGATTCAGGTCTCTAAGAAAGCGGAGACTAAAAAAATCGAAAATGTAAAGCAAGAGAAAAAAATCGAAAAAGCTAAAACC
>JGI24710J26742_10001972_pt1 | contig 18606 bp, 14 predicted proteins | sample BioPla2DNA2_FD_26742 | JGI IMG/M metagenome (IMG submission 26742) | reverse complement strand
CCCGACGCCGGGCGGGAGCCGGGAGAAGAAGAGGCTGACGTCCGCCCCGAATAACCCCCGTTCGCTCGCATCCGCCCGGGCGATCCCGTTGACGCTGACCAGGAGCTCCCGGCCGTCCCCGGCGGCGTGGTCGTCCTGCCCGGCGATGACCGCGTGGAGGAGTGTGCTCTTTCCCTCGGCGTTTGAGCCCGCGATGGCGAAGGCCTCCCGCCGCCGGATCGAAAGCCCCGTCACCATCCTCCCGCTCCCGGCGAGCTCGACCTCGACCGGTTCGAGTTCTGGTGGACACCGGAACGGCACATGCACCCCCTCCTTCGGCCCGGCGATGCGGGGGTGGCATCGGAGGTGGGTGAACCGGCGTGCCGGCAGCGTGCCGTCAGCGATGAACGCGACAAGCCCCATACCCGGGAGGGCGCGCCGGAGTTCCTTCTGGTCGATGGAGAGGTCTCGCGCCGCCACGAGATCCCCCTCAGGAATCCGGCGCACGACGCGGTCCAGCGCATCGAGGAGCGCCCGGAATCTCTCTATGATCTCGCGGATGCGTGCCGGCGTGGGCGCGCCCGGGTAGGGGAGAGCACCCCTGACGACGAGATGGACCCCCTCACCGTCGATCCGGTTCCCGTGGTCTGGCCGCCAGAGATCCGTGCCGATGGCGCTCCTCGACGCCACCAGCGTGACCGGCTCAATGTTCTGGAGACAGTGGCCGGGGTGTTCGGTCCCGATCCCCGCGATAGGACCGAGATCCCGCTCCCCCGGGATCGCCGCCTTGACCGCATCGATGATGACGCCTGCCATCCCGTCACCGCCGGCCCCGGCCTCCGGCACCGGCGCCGTGAGCAGGACCGGTATACTGAACCGGAGCGCCGTTCCGTCGAGCGACCTGACGAGGTAGGTGTTTGTGAGGTTCCTGATCACTGGATAGTCGATCCCTATTCGGTCACCCGCAAGATCGGGGAGGATCCGGTGGATCTCACTCTGCCAGGAGCCGTCTTTTCCGCTCATGCTCTCTACCAGGTACTGGTATCCCGGGCCACAAGGCTCTTTCCTGTGAGGTATCTTCCCCGGTCTTATATAGCGGAAACACCCACCATCTTTAGCATGGAACTGACAGTCCTCGCCAGCGGGAGCAGGGGAAACTGCACCTGTATCCGGGGTGGGCACGGCTCGCTCCTCATCGACGTGGGGCTCTCAGCCCGGGAGACCCTCCGCCGTCTTGCAGCCGCCGGTGAGGATCCATCGGTGATCGAGGCGATCCTCGTCACCCACGAGCATACTGACCATATAAAGGGGGTCGATGTCCTGGCGCGGAGGCTCAACGTCCCCATATACGCAACCGCCGGGACGGCTGAGGCTCTCTTACAGAAATGCGGCCGGAGAACGACCGAGATCCGTCGATGCAGGTACGGAGAATCATTCACTGTGGGCGATTTTTCGGTCGAGCCCTTCGCCACCTCTCACGACGCCCGGGAACCCTGTGGGTTCTGCGTAACAGAGGGCGACCTCCGTGTCGGGTGTTGCACCGATACCGGCACGATAACGCCGACCATATTCGATCACCTCGCCTCCTGTGACGCCGTCCTCCTGGAGAGCAACCACTGCCCCCGGATGCTTGAGGAGGGTCCGTACCCGGCATTCCTGAAGAGGCGGATCCGCTCAAACCTCGGGCATCTCTCAAATCCGGACGCCGCGCGCTGCCTGCAGAGGCTCGCCGGAGATATCCACATGGCGATGCTCGCCCACTTAAGCGAGACCAACAACACAGAGGAGAGAGCGCTCTTCTCCGCTCTCGAGGGGCTCGGACTCTACTCAGACCAGGTCGCGGTCAGCGTGGCGGAACAGGATCCCGGCCTGGAATACCCGGGATCCTGTGGGTTTCACCTCTGACCGCGCGGATTTTGGGCGCAAAGACCCTCCTCGCGGTCAGACACCGGCAGTACAGGAGAGGAACGCCCGGGCGTAGCCGGTCAGGCGCACGGTAGTCCCGTCGATGATCGTCCCGGCGTCATCGATGGTGATCCTCCCCATTCGGTTCAGTCACCCCTTCTTCGGCCATGTGGTCCAGCCAGTCTTCGGCGGTTCTCCGCTCGGCCATATCGATGTAATGGAGGAGGCGCTGGAGCTGCTTGTTCGCACGCTCAAGTTCGGCCGTCCGCCCGGCGACGAGTTCCTCAAGGTGCTCGCGGTAGCGGTGCAGTTCCTGCTCCGCCTGCTTCCGCGCGGTTATATCCCTGACGACCGCCATCACATGCAGATCGTGGAGCGGCACAATCCGCGCCTCGTAGTGGAGCACCCTCCCGCCTTCCCGATGACAGAACTCAAGTGGTGCAGCAGGTTCACCGGTCCTGACCACCTCCTTGAGCACATTCCCGACCACTTTTCCGAGATCAGCGGGGAGAAATTCCTGCACCCGCCGCCCGAGCAGTACCCGGGACACCTGCGCCCCCTCACCCCGCCTGCCGGTCCGGGACTCGATGATCGTGCCATCGACGTTAAGCCGGAGGAAGAGGTCCGGAAAAGCCTCGATCACTGCTGTCAGCTCTGACGTGGCCTGCTTGAGGAGTTCTTCGGTCGCGATATGCTCGGTGACGTCCCGGACAACGTAGAGATTGTACCTCTCCCCGATGAATGCCTGCCGTGTCTCGATATCCCGGACCCTCCCGTCCCGACAGACGGCGCCTGCAATCACAGCGCCCCGATCGCCACGGGCCAGTTCCTCCCACATCTTCTGCACCTCCCGGCGGTATGCAGGATTTGGGTGGGCACGTTCAAACCAGACCGCTATGGAGGGGATGTCGTCCCCGGTGTATCCGGTGATCCTGGTGAATGTCTGGTTCAGGTACCAGCACCGCCCCTCATCATCTGTCAGGACAAACCCATCCGGCGCTTCACGCAGGAGCGAGAGGCAGATCTCCCCGCCGGGAAGCTCCTGTGCTCTACCCATCCCTGGTGCATCCTCCTCCTTGCGTCGAATACTACTATTTCCTGTCATAGTGTCTGATTCCCCGGTAGTCCGATCAGGGATCGCTGGTGTCGATCATAGTGAATCTTACCGATTCTCATAGATATATCCATCGTTTTTTATTTCTGTAGAATCACGAACATTTCATTAAAATGAATAACATTCATGATTCTTTCGTGAATGTTGTTCGAATACATTCTGGTCGGCGGTGGATCCCCGGCGCTGAGGATATGGCTCTCCACACACCCGCCCTGATCTTGAGGACGTGCATGCAGTACCGATCAGGCGCTGGTACTGTTGCATCGTCTGTTTGATAACGCCGGTAGCGCTGCTCCAGCCCTGCCATTCAAGGCAGGCATCGAGCGCTTCTGCCGGGAAGTACCTGCCATCCGGGAACCACTCAGTGGCGTGGGTGAGGAGGTTTTGGCGACACTCGATATCGCCCTCGTGCTTCGCTCACGGAGTCTCCATGCGGTGGAGTTCAAGTTCCCGGGGGAACCAGGTGAACGTCGGATCGAGCATGAACCAGAAGATCCGATTCAACCCGACGTCTTTTCGGTCGAAGGCCAGGAGAGACTCAATATCGCTTCACGGACGTGAAGTTCCGGTTCGCCCGGGCTGATACCCCGTCTCCTGCTGGCCGTTCTTGAGGGCGAGTAGTAACAGCGGGCGCTTGCTGTCTTGATCCGGCCGCCGTAATTCCTGTAGCGCACCAGGTACCCGATCGCCTGCAGGTAATCACCCATGTCGATCGGTTTGAGGCCCACGATCGTATCGAGGACTACCCGCCCCGGTCTCTGCCGCCGGTTTCTCATGGCATGCCGGAGGATCTTTTCAAGGTGCTCTGCCGCAGGGTCTCGTGCATGGTGTTGAGCAGCGTGAGGGTCACCGCGTCTACGGAGTCGCCGTATGATCGGTCATCCTGGCCGGGAGATATCCTATCGAGCGTGGCAGCAACGTGCCCGCAGAAGACCGGCAGGTTTCCTTCCACCCGGTCGATCTTCTTCTCGATACACTCGTTCGTGGTAGCCTGAAGGTGTTCAGGCCTCCCGCTCCCGGGTGCTTCAGGTTGCCACGTTTTCCCATGACTTAGGCGCGAATCGTCACGTTGGTATTTTGTCAGTCTATGACCTTCCAGCCTCACGGCAAACTCACAGAACAGAAGGATTGATTCCTCCTGCGTCCCAATACTCCAGGAGGATGTGGGTATGCAATTTCTGGAGTTTGCTCAAATCTGCGAACGCCTGGAGGGGATCAGCGGACGCCTGGATATGATCGAGCAGGTCAGCGCTGCTCTGCCTGGACTCGGTGATGAGGAACTCCCCATATTTGTTCGCTTCATCATGGGCCGGGTCTTCCCTGACTGGAGTCCCCAGAAGCTCGGTATCGGTCCAAACCTTCTCTACGACGCCGTCGCCTACGTCGTCGGCACAAAGCGGGAGCACGTCAGGGAAGCGATCAACGCGACCGGCGATGCCGGCCTTGCTATCGAGGGCCTCCTCACCGGTAAAGAGCAGACGTCGTTCTTCATCCAGGAGATGGATCTCATCGAGGTCTACCGCGACTTTGAGCGGGTGGCGGCCGCTGAGGGAGCGCGGTCCCAGCGCGAAAAGCTCCTCCTGGTCCGGAAACTCTTTGCAAACTCCCGACCCCTGGAAGGGCGCTACCTCGCCCGCCTCATGCTCGAGGAGCTCAGGATAGGCATGGGCGAGGGGAGCGTCCGCGATGCCGTCGCAAAGGCGTTTGATATCGACGTCCACCTGGTCGAGCATGCCCACCAGGCGATGAACGACCTCGGTGAGGTGGCACTCCTCGCCCGGCGTGACCCCGCCGCCCTCTCAGAGGTGACGATCGAACCATTCCGGCCGGTGAAGATGATGCTTGCGCAGGCAGGAACCATCGCAGGGCAGATCGAGGACCACGGCGAAGTTGCCGTTGAGTACAAGTACGACGGGAGCAGGTTCCAGTTCCACAAGGTGGGCGACGCCTGCCGGATATACTCAAGGAGGCTTGAAGAGGTCACGGCGAGCCTCCCCGATATCGTCATGCACCTCAAGGAGGCCACAGGCCACGACGTGATCCTGGACGGCGAGGTGGTCGCTGTCCGGGATGGTCGGCCGATGCCGTTTCAGTACGTCATCCGACGATTCCGGCGGAAACACCAGGTGAGCGCCATGATGGAGAAGATCGAGGTCGTGCCGCAGGTCTTTGATATCCTTTACCTCGACGGTGAGACCTTACTGGACCGTCCCCTCACCGAGCGGCGCCGGATCCTCGAGGAGGTGCTCGATGCCCACGTCACCCCGCAGTTCCTGGTAACTGATGTCGCCGGTGCGGAGGCGATCTATGCCGAAGCCCTGGACCTCGGGCACGAGGGTGTGATGGTGAAAGTCCCCTCGTCTCCTTACACCCCGGGCGTCCGGGGACGCCTCTGGGTGAAGGTGAAACCCGGTGTGGAGACGCTCGACCTCGCGGTGATCGGGGCAGAGTGGGGTGAAGGCCGGCGGGCGAAGATGTTTGGATCGTTCCTGCTTGCTGTCCAGGACCAGGGCCGGCTCCTCCCCGTAGGAAAGGTTGCGACCGGGATCACGGATGAGGTTCTCGCCGACCTCTACGCCCTCCTGAAGGATAGTGTGATCGCTCAATCAGGAAAAGAGGTCTCTTTTGAGCCGAAGGTCGTCTTTGAGGTGGGCTACTCCGAGATCCAGGCGAGCCCGAATTACGCGAGCGGGTATGCGCTCCGGTTCCCGAGGCTTATAGCGGTCCGGGAGGACAAGAGCGTGGACGAGGCCGAGAGCCTGGATAACCTGGTCGGGCGCTACCGGCAGCAGAGAGTCTAGAAATCAAAAAGCGTCTTCTGGGTCATCAAATCCGGTATGAGCCTGCTGTGGGGGCGCCAGCGGGAGAACCCTATGAGGTGGGAGGCGGTATCGATACCCTCCTGGAGGGTAGCGCACCGGATCTTCTCTCCGCGCATGGCGTTTCGTGTCGCCTCCCGCACCACCCAGGTTCCGAGCGGTGCCCAGTACTCGCCGGTGATATTCCGGAGCACGAGCACCCGGGCAGAGCGCCGTATCCTCTCCAGGTACTCGGTGACTGCGAGACGGGCTGAGTAGTAGGCTCCCATGAGGGGCGAGTAGCCGGACCGGGTGAGTCCTTCGCCGTCCTGCGCGATAGTCTCCTCCTCGCCGCCCCAGAGCGACTGCTTCCCCCAGACCTCGATCATCTCAAACCGCCAGTCTCCGGGGACGAGGAGGCAGACGATATGGTTTCCGTAGAGTGAGGCCGAGAATACCTCTATATCGCTGATCGGAGGGTAGCGCGCTATCTTCTTCTTGAGCCGGGTCGATACCGAGTCATCGACCGCTGTTATCGCCCAGCGTGTCGGGACAACGCGCCGCCGCCGCCCGAGAAGGCCGGCGGTGAGGAGCTGGGTGATCTGGTAGACATCGGTTCCTGAGGCGTGGAGGACCTCAAAGGCGTCCGTGGCGGAGAGGTCGGTGTCTGATGTGGCCCGGTCCACCGCCCGGTCAACCCGCGCGTTATTGAGGACGTCCATCTTCCGGATGGCCCCGGTGAGACCGACGGGCGCGATCGTGCCGTCGAACCGCAGATCGAAGGCAACAGGTTTTACAAACCGCACCTCCACGTCGAGCGGCCTGCTTGAGAGCGCTATCTCCTGGAGGTTATCGGTGATCCGGCCGGGTCCGGTGGTGCCACGTATCGTCCGGGCGCGTATCCCGACGATATCCTCTATTCCAAGCCCGCGCACTATCCAGTCCGGTGGGTTATCGGCATCGTTGATCATCAGCGGCCCGCCCGAGACCTTCGGGTAGCCGTAGCTCCCGACGAAGACTGAGGGGGCCGTGCCCTGGTAGTGGTCGCTCGGCCTGACCGGGGCCTGGGCGTAGAACCGGCTCATGATCGGGCAGCGAGATAGCCCGCAGAGCCCCCTCCCCTTACACTCAGCGCACCGCATATATCACCGCCGGTCGATGACGATCCGGCCCCTTCCCTCGAGGAAGCGGAGGGTCTCTTCGACCCACTCCTCCCAGGTGACGGGGTCGAGATCGCGGGCGGCGGCGACCTCGCGCCCGACGTCATCGTCCCGCCCGGATATGACCCTGACCACAACCGAACCGGGCGCAAACCCCGGTTCGACGATACCATCCCCGTCGCCGTCGATCACCCCGAAGACCGGGATGCCGGCGTGGGAGCAGATATGGCCGCAGACAGCGGTCGTGTCATCCCCGATAGCGAGGACGCCGCAGACACCCTCGCCTTCGATCTCCTGGTAGAGGGTGTGGCCACAGTGGTCGATGACCGCGATCCGGCCGGCGCGCGGGGCGCGGGCCTTCCCCGGTCGGGGCGGGGCAGACCGGATCATGCCGCTCTTGCACCAGGCCGCCTCGAGATCGGGGAGCCCCTTCCGGAGGAGTTTCTCAACCCCGTGGGGTTTTACATCAAGCCCGGAGACGGCCTGGATCGTCCCGTCCCGGATGGAGAGGGTGACCGTCCCGGCCGTCGCCGTCCCGATCACGATCCCGTCTACAAAGACCGCCTCTCCTGGTAAACAGCCGCGGATCTCTCGCGTCTCGCCCTGCCCGGGAGGGGTGCTCATCGCAGGCGTGAGAGAAAACCCGGTCTTCTCCGCAATCTCTCGCGCGAGGAGCACATCGGCACGGTCCCATACGTAGACGGTGTTGTTTGAGCACTCGACGTGGACGAGACCATCATCCAGGCGACCGGCGACGAGATCCCCGAATATCCTGCCGGACTCCGGCGTCTTCCCACGGTTGACCAGAAAGGCACGGTCGGGGAGGCTCCGAATGAGGATGCTCGGTCGCTCGTCGGTGCAGGTCACCGGGAGCCCTGACTCCCTCGCGGCGGTCCGGGCCATCACTCCTGCGACCAGGACCTCGCGGGGCGAGAGGAGGGTGATCAACCTCTCGACGTCGCCTGCATCGAAGACCTCCGGGCCGTGCACCACCATGACCGGGGGATTCATGGTATAATTCTGGTTTTCTTCGACCATCAGGTTACCGTTACGATGAGTTCCCGGTGGGGATGAAGGGTATCAGGGCCGTGGCGAGTTTTGCGAGGTTCATCGACTGCAGGACAACCCGGCCCGGTCCGGTCAGTGTGGTCAAAAAGAGCCCTTCGCCACCGAAGAGGACGGTCTTCACGCCGCCGGCGACTGCTATGTTGTAGTCGACACCGCTCTCAAACCCGACCACGAGTCCCGTCTCCACCCTGATCGTCTCACCGGGTGCAAGCGTCATCTCCATGATATCCCCGCAACAGTGAAGAAACACCCTCCCCCTGCCGGAGAGCCGCTGGAGGATGAACCCCTCACCGCCGAAGAGGCCCGAACGGAGGCGCTTTGTGAACGCGACATCGAGGTTGACTCCCTCCTCCGAGCAGAGGAACGCCGTCTTCTGGGCGATGAACTCGCCTTCGGTAAGGTCGAGCGTGAATATCTTTCCCGGAACGTTCCCGGCGAAGGAGACGAACCCCTCCCCGCTCTCTGGAGTGAACTCGGTCATGAAGAAGCTCTCGCCGGTCGCAATACGCTTGAGCCCCCCGAAGAGGCCGCCCCTCATATGGGTGGTCATCTGCATATTCCCGCTCATGTTGACCATGGCGCCAGCCTCAGCGCAGGCCTTCTCCCCCGGGGTGAGGCGGAGCGTCACCATCTGGAGGTTGTCTCCGGTGATCTCATACTGCATACAGTTATATCTCCCTCCGCCGGGGTATAGGTCTATTCATCGGAGGGGAGTGCGAGGTTGCCGGGCATGAGGATTCCTTCGATCCCCGGCGACCGGGATCGCGCACCAGCGACCATACGTATTATCAGCCAGATGGGCATCTCTCCTTCTTGATATGTGGGCACGGTGGGTTCCAGGTGAGATCTCCGGGGCACCCGCCGTAAGTGAGAAAATAGATAGGTCTCCGGGCGCAAGTATTCAGGTAATGTACGCAAGACGCATGGATCACCTTCCGCCATACCTTTTTGCGCGTATCGACGAGATGAAAGAGGAAAAACTGCGCCAGGGAGTCGACGTCATCGATCTCGGTGTCGGCGACCCCGNCCTCCCCCCCCCTCCGCATATCGTCGAGGCGCTCTGCACCGCCGCCCGCGACCCGAAAACCCACCACTACCCTTCGTATGCCGGCATGCCCGCCTACCGCGAGGCGGTCGCCGGGTGGTACCGGAGCCGGTTCGGCGTTGACCTTGACCCGAAGAAGGAAGCCCTCGCCCTCATAGGCTCAAAGGAGGGCATCGCTCACATCGCCGAGGCTTTCGTCAACCCCGGCGACGTCGTCCTCGCCGCCGACCCCGGCTACCCGGTCTACAAGACATCCACGCTCTTTGCCGAGGGAAAGGTTCACGAGCTTCCCATCCGCGCCGAGAACAACTTCCTTCCGGCACTCGATGAGATCCCGGCCGATGTCATGAAACAGGCAAAGTTGCTCTTCATCAACTACCCGAACAACCCAACCGCAGCCGTAGCCCCGCTCTCGTTCTTCGATGAGGTCGTCGAGTTTGCGCGTGAGCATGATATCGTCGCCGTCCACGACAACGCCTACTCCGAGATCACCTTCGATGGCTACGTGGCGCCCTCGTTCCTCGAGGCCGACGGCGCCATGGAGGTGGGCGTCGAGATGCACTCGCTCTCAAAGACCTACAACATGACCGGGTGGCGGATCGGGATGGCCTGCGGGAATCCCGATATCATAGCCGGACTCGGTCGGGTCAAGACGAACGTCGATTCGGGCGCGTTCAACGCCATCCAGCACGCCGCGATTGCAGCACTCACCGGCCCCCAGGACTGCGTGCAGGAGGCCTGCTCGATCTACCGGGAGCGGCGGGATGCGCTCGTCGCGGGTCTCACCGATATCGGGTTTGATGTCCGGGCGCCGAAGGCCACCTTCTACGTCTGGGTGCCGGTCGATGACTGCATGGCGTTTGCCGCGCAGCTCCTCGATCAGGCAGGGATCGTCGCGACCCCGGGCGTTGGCTTTGGCCAGAACGGTGAAGGTTTCGTCAGGTTCGCCATCACCCGGTCCATCGAGCGGATCGGTGAGGCGGTGGAGCGGATGCGGGGGCTCGACCTGTGATCCTACCCCCTCACCTCACGGTCAGGGGCGGGCATCTCCGGATCGGCGACCACGATACGGTGGAACTCGCGGCGGAGTTCGGGACCCCGCTCTACATCACCGACGAAGCGCGGATCCGCGAAAACTTCGAGCGCCTCTCCGGCGCCCTCACCGGTTACTACCCGGAGGTCCGGGTGCTCTACGCCGCAAAGGCAAACGGCAACCTCGCGATACTCCGGGTGCTTGCATCGATGGGCGCCGGTGCTGACGTCTTCTCTGCTGGAGAGGTCACGCTCGCCCTCTCGGCCGGGATGTCTCCTGAGTCGCTCCTCTTCAACGGGAGTTCAAAGAGCCCCTCCGATCTCGCCCTCGCTGTCGAGAAGGGTATCCGGGTCTCGGTGGACTCGCTCGACGAGCTCCGGGAGCTCGACCGCGCGGCCGGGGAGGCGGGAACGACCGTCGATATAGCCTTCCGCGTCAACCCCGAGATCGATGTTCCCACCCACCCGAAGATCGCGACCGGGCTTGCCACGAGCAAGTTCGGCATACCGGCGGGTGAGATACTGGATGCCTACCGCAACGCCCTCGCCGCGGAGCATATCAACCCGGCCGGCATCCACTGCCACATAGGCTCGCAGATCCTCGACGTCGAACCCTTTGCCCGCGAGGTCGAGGTGCTGATCGGTGTCGCCAGCGACCTCATCGATATCGGTGTCGACCTCTCGTTCATCGATATCGGGGGCGGTCTCGGTATCCCCTACCGCCGAGGGACCGATCAGGCCCCGACGCCTGAGGACTACGCGGGTGCGGTCATGCCGGTCTTCCTGAACGGCATCCGCGACCTCGGGATCGAACCCGAACTCTGGGTCGAACCCGGCAGGTGGCTCATCGCCGACTCCACAGTCCTCCTCACCCGGGTAAACTCGGTCAAGACCGCGCACAGGACGTTTGCAAACGTCGATGCCGGGTTCAACCTCCTCGCCCGTCCGGTTATGTACGACTCCTATCACGAGGTTGTCGCGGCGAATAAGGCAGACGCGCCTCCGGAACGGGAGTACTCTATCGCAGGACCGATATGCGAGACCGGCGATATCCTCGCGGAGGGGCGACTGCTCCCCGATATCGTGGCCGGCGATATACTCGCGGTGCTGGATACCGGGGCATACGGGTTTGCCATGTCGTCCCGGTATAATAGCCGCCCCCGGTGCGCTGAGGTTCTCCTCTCGGGCGAGAACGCAAGCCTGATGCGCAGGGCCGAGACGATCGACGACCTGACCGCTACCATGGTAGCCCCGCCCTGGCAGATGTGAGAGGGAACACTTGAAGTTTCATTACCTCCTGGTCGACGATCTCCTCGGAAGGGAGGAGTATGAGCGACGGGTCGCGGAGAAGGTGGCGGAGTCGGGCGATCTTCTGGATGAGCGGACAGCGGCGATGCTCGTCGTCAAAGACCTCGGGCGGGCGCATATCAGGATACGCGATCTTCCCGGGGCCTCAAGCCTTGTCTGCTTCTTTGCAAAGGTGCTCTCCGTCGGAGAGCCAAAAGAGTTTGAGCGTCCTGACGGCACGACCGGGCTTGTCGCAAACGTCGTGGTGGGCGATGAGACCGGGAAGGCCAGGCTGACGTTCTGGGATGAGCAGGCGGGGGCTGTCCATGAGCTCTCGGCCGGGAGCGTCTTTGAGGTACTCGGCCGGCCGAAGGGCGGGGGGAAGGAGCCCGACGTCACCGCTGTCGCCCTCCAGGAGACGGCATGCGATATCTCCTGCGCGGAAGAGCCGGCGGGTGGAGACCTCGTGGTCAGGATCATCGCTATCGAGAGCCCGCGGGCATTCACCCGGCGCGATGGGAGCCCCGGGGTGATGGTCGAGGCGGTGATCGGGAACGAGGCGGGCATATTCCGGCTGGTCGCCTGGGAGCCGGAGATCCTTCTCGGGGTGGAGGCGGGGACGACCGTCACCATCTGCGGCGCAGCCCCCCGCGAGACCGACCGGGGCATCGAGTTCAGCCTCGGTGAGGCGGGGTCGGTCTCGCCCTCTGATGGGGAGGTCGCAATCCCGATGGACACCATCGCCGGCGTGGAGGAGGGGGGATCGTACTCGGTTGCCGGGACGGTCCGGAGCATCCGGCCGCCACACTCGTTTGTCACGCGGAGCGGAAGGCAGTCGTCGGTAAGGAACCTGGTCATCGCTGACGAGACCGGGGAGATCCCGGTCGTCATATGGGGGGAGAAGGCCGGGGAGCGCCTGATCATCGGGGACCGGATCGAGGTCTATAACGCAGGCGCCCGCCGGGGGCGCTACGGCGACACCGAACTCCACCTCTCCTGGGGTAGCGCCCTTCTCATCCTCACCACTGATGAGGAGGAGGTGGAGATCGAAGGGACGGTCATCGCCACCGTAGAGGGCACCTGCATCGATACGGGCGATGCCTGTTACCTCCTCGCCGAACCGTTGCCCGTCGGATACGAAGTGCGCGCCAGGGGTACGGTGTGCCGGGGCGTTATAAGTGTCTCTCATGTGGAGGCCATATGCCCGGATCCAGAGGATCTCCAGCGTCGCCTGGATCGGTTTGTCGGGCGATCCTGATCCCCGGGCCCTTTCACTTTCACCCCGCACTGCAAACGACCATTATCTCCCCGGTCCTACATTCTTAGTGTAGAGTTACATGAGAAGATCAAGTGAGGAATGAGATGTCAGAGATTGATCTTGAAGATTTACCAGGCGTCGGGCCAGCCACCGCTGATAAGCTCCGCGAAGCCGGTTACGGAACCGTAGAGAGCATTGCAACAGCCATCACAGCGGATCTTGCTGAGGCAGCGGAGATCGGCGAGGGGACCGCGAAGAAGGTTATCCTTGCCGCACGGAAGATGGCGGATATCGGAGGTTTCAAGACGGGTCGGGATATTCTGGATAAGAGAAAAGATGTCAAGAAGCTCAGGACACTGGTCCCCGAGATCGACGATCTCGTCGGCGGGGGTCTTGAGACCCAGGCGATAACCGAGGTCTACGGTGAGTTCGGGTCGGGGAAGAGCCAGCTCGTCCACCAGATGGCCATCAACGTCCAGCTCGCAGAGGAGTTCGGGGGCCTGAACGGGAGCGTTATCTACGTCGATACTGAGAATACGTTCCGCCCGGAGCGTATTGAGCAGATGATCGCCGGACTCCCGGCTGAGGCGGATCTCGGGGAGCTTGAGGAGATTCTTGAGCGGATTCACGTCGCACGGGCGCACAGCTCCGACCACCAGATGCTCCTCCTCGAGACCGCGCGAGAGCTTGCAAACGAGCTCCGCACCAGCGAGTACCCGGTCAGGCTTTTCGTCATCGATTCGTTGACGTCCCTCTTCCGTTCGGAGTATGCGGGGCGCGGAACCCTCGCCACCCGGCAGCAGAAGCTCAACCGCCACATGCATGACCTCCTGAAACTGATCGATGACCACAACGCTGTTGGTCTTGTGACCAACCAGGTCATGTCAAACCCGGCCATCCTCTTCGGTGACCCCACAAAGCCGATCGGCGGCAATATCGTGGGCCACACCGCAACCTTCCGGCTCTACCTGCGCAAGGGCAAGGGTGGAAAGAGGGTCGCGCGCCTGGTTGACAGCCCGAACCTCCCCGAGGGTGAGGCTGCGTTCATGGTCGAACAGGCAGGGCTTAAGTCGTGCTGAAGGCGCTCGTAACCGATATCGACGGCACCATCACCGACCATCGTCGGCGTATCAGCACCCCGGCCATCGAGGCGCTCAGGGTTCTCATAGATTCCGGTATCGAGGTGGTGCTTGCAAGCGGCAACACCGTCTGTTTCATGGATGGACTCTGCCGGATGATCGGAACGAAGGGAACAATCATCAGCGAGAACGGTGGCGTCTACCGCCGGGGGTTTAGAGGCACCCTCCATATCCCCGGCAACCAGGATATATGCCTGGAGACGTTTGATGTCATCAGGGATCACTTCGCGCGGGAGGGGATCGAACTCGAACTCCTCAGTGCGCGCTACAGGTTTGCCGACGTGGCTTTTGCCCGGAAGGTTGACCCCGATGAGGTGAAGGCCGTCGCCCATGCCTATAACCTCCCGGCGCAGGTGCTGGACACGGGCTTTGCGATCCATATTCAGGATCCGGCCGTGAGCAAGGGGACGGCGCTACGGGGTCTCATGGGGGAGATGGAGCTCCTCCCGTCTGAGATCCTGGCTATCGGAGACTCGGAGAATGATATCGAGATGATCGAGGTGGCGGGCGTCGGTGTGGCGGTTGCGAATGCTCAGGAGTCGATACGGTCAGTGGCGGATCGGGTGACCCGGGGGACGTATGGAGACGGGTTTGTCGAGGCGATAAAAGAGTATTATCCCTATCTCTTCAACAGGTAGCGATCGACGACGATATAGTCTTTTATGTCTTTTACCGCCTCAAACGGCACGAACATCCGGTCTCCGTCCATCCTGTAACCATCAGTCCTGAATGTATCGTCGGGTTTTACAATCAGATCGATAACCTGCCCCGTGGTGAGGTCGACCATGACATTCCTGACGGATCCGATGAGCATACCGTCGTTACTCATCACTTTCTTCCTGGCGAGGATACGCGAGAAGGTTTTGCTCATAGAGAGCGTGGGGTGTTCGTACTATATATATCTTGTAAATTCATCAGAATCATCGAATCCGCCGCCGGTAGCAGGATGGCCGTATCCTGTTCCGGTGGGCGAAGAGCCCCGCACTGTCGTGGAGATCCATCTCTCCGGACGGGTAAAGCCGGGGCCGGGGCATCCGATATGCGCCTGTTCTGGTTCTGGTGCGGTGGTAAAGTCCCCGGGTCCGGGGCGCATGCGTGTGGAGGGACTCCCTCCATTCAAATCCGGTACATCCCCTCGGGCACGAGCATCTCAAACCGCGCCCCCTTCCCGGGTTCTCCTGTCTCGGTTATGGTGATGCTGGTGATCTTGAGGATCTCCCGGATCAGGAAGAGGCCAAGTCCGGTGTTCTTCCCGACGCCCTGCTTGAAGATCCTCTCCTTCGCTTCGGCAGGGATGCCGGCGCCGTCGTCCTCCCATACCAGAATGAGGTCTCCTTCCTCTTCCAGGCGGTGCCAGATACGGACCCGGTTCACCGGCCACCCATGCCGGATTGTGTTATCCATGAGGTTTGCAAAGACCCGTACAAGCATCGGATCCGCATATATGGCAAGGTCTCCGGTCTCATCCTCTATCGGCAGCCTGCTCGACGCCGCCGGCCGGATCGCATCGGAGATGCGCTGCCACTCAGGTGACCGGACGCCGAGACTCGCATAATCCCGGGTGAACTCGATCTGGCGCTGTATCCGGTCAGCGGCATCTCTCATCTGGGAGAGGTGCTGTGAGATCTCCTGGCCACTCTCGGTCTCCTGTGCAAACGCGAGGTTGCCGAGGAGGATCGTCAGCTGATTTAAGACATCGTGCCGGGTGATGCTGTTCATCAGGGTGAGCTTTTTGTTCGCCATGGCCAGACTGTCCGCCTGCCGGGAGAGCTCCGCGACGTGTCGGTTGATCTCCCTCTCCATCGCCCTGTTCTCGGTGACGTCCAGCAAGGTGAATGCCATGCCCCTGGAGAGGTCCGCAGGATCGAGCGGCGCGATCGAGATCTGGGCATCGATTCTCACGCCATCCTTGCGTATAAGGCACGCCTCATACGTACATCTCCCGACTTCCTCAATCCAGGCATACATCGTCCCGAGGGCGGTCAGGTAATCTCCCGGCTCCGGGTAGAGCAACTGTGGGGACTTGCCGATGAGTTCATCGCGTGTATAGCCGGTGATCTCGCAGAACTGCGGATTGACCTCCGTGAAGATCTCATCCATCATGGTTCCGATGCCTGTGGGCGCAACACGGACGATGCTCCTCATCAGATCCAGGATCTCCTGCAATTCTGCCTCCATCTCCCTGTGCTCGGTGATGTCCAGACAGTGACCTATATAGCCGAGGAAGTTGCCCCGGGTATCATACCGGGGAGTACCGTCATCCAGAATCCAGCGGTACTCGCCATCGTGCCGGCGCAGGCGGTAGGTCATGCTGAACGGCTCGTGCCGGAGAGCGGCGTCTTCGAAGATCCTGATGCACTCAGCGCGATCATCGGGGTGTACTCCTTCGATCCACCCGTAGCCAGTCTCCTCTTCAAGTGTCCGGCCAGTGAAGGCGAGCCACGTCTCGTTGAAGTAATCGAGTTCCGCATCCGATCTGCTCATCCAGATCAGGGCCTGTCCGCTGTTTGCGAGTGTGCGGAAGTGCTGTTCGCTCTCCCGTAGCGCCTCTTCGGTCTCCTTCCGCCGGGTGATGTCATGCCACCCGCCGTATAACTGCGTTCCGCCGTTCTGGGTTTTAATACGGTTGGCTGAGACGTAGATCCACCGGATCGATCCATCCTTGCGGACTATGCGGAGCTCGGTGATCGAGGATGTGCCTGGGGAGAGTGAGAGGATTTCGCGCTCAAATATGGGCAGGTCGTCGGGGTGGACGAGGGGTCCCCAGCACCGCATCGCAAGAACCTCTTCATCGGTGTACCCGGTGATCTCCTGCACCGCCCCGGTGATCCTGCTGATCACATGCCGGCCTGAATCCTGAAAGTCACATACATACACAACATCGGAGATACTCTCAGATATACGCCGGTAGAGATCCCTGCTCTCCTGGAGCTGGCGCCGGCTCACGGCGAGGTCGTCAAAGCTTGTCCTGAGTTCTTCCTCGATAGAGGTGAGCTCTTCATATGCCGCCTGGAGCTCTTCGTGGTTCTCTCGAAGTTCTGCCTCTGCCTGTTTCTGCGCGGTTATATCCCGGACTATCTCGATGGCGCCCACGCGCCGGCCCTCCCGGTCATAGAGGGGGGATGCCCTGACCATGAGGGTGACCTCCTTTCCTCTGAGGTTGGCGAGGGAGACCTCTCCTTCAAGTATCTCTCCGTTTACCATCCCGACATGGTACGGGCAGTTCGCCAGTCTATCGGGGTTAAGGACGTAATCGATCAGGGCCGGGCGCGCTTCTCCATAGAACGGAACCGTATATGCATGGTCGCCCCGCCCGAGTATATCTGCTTTCGGGACGCCGGTCATCCTCTCGATCGCGCGGTTCCAGGCGATGATCCGGCCGGCTTCATCAACGACGAAGGTCGCATCCGGGAGGAAATTGATTATATCGGCAAGCCTGTGCTCGCTCTCCTGGAGCTGGCGCTGGCTCGCGGCGAGGTCGTCAAAGCTCGTCCTGAGTTCTTCCTCGACAGCGGTGAGCTCTTCATGCGCTGCCTGGAGTTCCTCATGCTTCTGCCGAAGTTCTGCCTCTGCCTGTTTCCGGACGGTGATGTCCTTCCCCTGCGCGATCGTCGAGATCAACGTCTTTCCATCATCTCCAATGATGTTTGCCGAGTTCCAGAGCACTATCCTGACGCTTCCCGACCGGTGCATGACCGGGATCTCCACATCCTCCCAGAGGTCGCCTGCCATCGCCTGCCGGATCAGATCCATCGATGCATTCCGACTCTCAGGCGGGAAGAGGATCTCAAGGTTCTGCCCGATGGCCTCATCTGCCGGGATACCGGTCAGGCGCTCAAATGACCGGTTGAACCGGGTGATGACAAAGTCCGGGTTCCAGACTGCTACCGGGGAACTGGTGTGATCGATCAGTTTCTCCAGGTACTCTTTTGTCTCACGCAGGGCAGATTTAGCCTGTTTCTGCGCGGTCACATCCCGGACTATCTCGATGGCGCCCACGCGCCGGCCCTCCCGGTCATAGAGGGGGGATGCCCTGACCATGAGGGTGACCTCCCTTCCTCTGAGGTTGGCGAGGGTGACCTCTCCTTCAAGTATCTCTCCGTTTACCATCCCGACGTGGTACGGGCAGTCCGTCAGTCTATCGGGGTTAAGGACGTAATCGATCAGGGCCGGGCGCGCTTCTCCATAGAACGGAACTGCATAGGCATAATCGCTCTTGCCGAGCATATCCACTTTCAGGACGCCGGCCATCTTCTCCATTGCACGGTTCCAGGCTATGACGTGACCGCTCTCGTCGATGACGAAGGTTGCATCCGGGAGGAAATCGATTATATCAGCAAGTCTGCGTTCATTCTCCTGGAACTGGCGCTGGATCTCTACAAAGTCATCGAAGCTTGTACGGAGTTCCTCCTCGATGGATGCGAGTTCTTCATACGCCGCCTGCAGATCTTTGTGTTTCTGTAGAAGGTCGAACTCAGCGAGTTTGCGTTCGGTGACATCGTGTACCATTCCGATTGAGCTGACCATCTGCCCGGATTCATCCCTCAGGTGTTTGCAGTGTTCAATAACGTATCGAACCTCGCCGGTGTCAGCGCGGATGAGTCGATGTTCGACGGTGTAGGTGTCTTTTCCATCTGCGATGGAGGTAAAGTACATTGTATCGACGAGCTCTCTATCATCCGGGTGGACTATCGCGAGGAATGCTTCATACGTCATCGTGCGCTCCCCGGGATCAAGGCCGAAGATGCGGTAGGTCTCATCAGACCACGTGAGGTGTCCCGTCCTGCAATCGAGTACCCAGCTCCCGAGGTGGGCAAGGGC
>JGI24710J26742_10001969_pt1 | contig 18637 bp, 10 predicted proteins | sample BioPla2DNA2_FD_26742 | JGI IMG/M metagenome (IMG submission 26742) | reverse complement strand
CAGACGCATTGAACAATACCACATCTTGAAATACCACAGAGTAGTTTTTGAGCAAGGTTTCCGGGTCAATCTTTGAAATATCTTCCCCGCCCAGCGTTATGGTGCCTTCGTCAATATCCCAAAACCGCGCTGCAAGTTTGGCCGATGTACTCTTTCCACCGCCCGAAGGACCGACCAAAGCGGTAACTTCGCCCTGACGAGCGGTAAACGAAACATTGCGAAGCACCTGTTTCTCTTCTTCATAAGCAAACGACACGTTATCGAAAACAATATCGTAATTCTTCACTGCGTATTCGGTTTTTCCTTCCTGTACAGGCATCTGCTCCATTTCTCGCATACGGTCGAGGCGCACATCCAAGTAGCTGAGAATAGCCATATTGTTGAGCACCTCGTTAATGGGATTGTAAAAAATGCCCGAAATAAGTAAAAACACCAAGTAAGTTATCAACGAAACGCTGCCCGTTGCCAAGAGATAGGCTCCCGCGATGATTACCGTCGGCAATCCCAATTTCAGCAAGATATACGAGATATTGAGCAGTACACTTGATGCCAATTCGGTTTTTATCAAACTCTTTTCGTAGTCTTTTATTTGGTTTTCAAATTTGTTCATATAGGCAGTTTCGCCGTTATACGATTTGATCTCCTGCACATTTTCGATAGCTGCCTGAATGCTTTCGCTTACACCGCGTTTCACACGGTAGTTTTCAGCAAATTCTTTTTTCATCAACCTTCTCGAAATTACCACCAGCAACAAGGCAACCGGAACTACCCAAAGCAAAGCCAACGCCAATTGCCACTGGTAAAACAGCAACCCGATACCTACCAATGCTATACTGATAAACGATGCGAACAGTTGCGGCACAGCGTGCGAAAATATCTGCTCCAACGCACTGTTGTCTTCCATGATGGTGTTAGTAAGGTCTGAGAGATTTTTCTCGCCGAAAAATGCCAGCGGCAGCTTGCGTAGTTTTTCCGCAAGACCTATTCTGCGTTTCGCGCTCTCTTTATAGACATCGATGTAGGTGCTTTTATATTGAAAATAGGTAACAAGGTAAATTATCAACAGAAAAGCCAATCCTAAAAAGGCATAAAACCAAAAGCCGCGCTGCGTACCGCCCGAAGCCAAGTACTCCATCAGGAAAATAAACATAAACAGCGCCGGCAACATCAGTACGATGTTGAGCAGCGTAGAGTAAACTACGCCACCTATGAACGAAGTTGCTCCTTCCGGCGAAAAGACAAATCGTTTTTGAAAATATTTATTGAGTGACATGGCTTTTCAAATTAAAAGGTCCACGTGATTGCTTTTTGATATTCGTTCCACATGGAGTTGTATAACCCTTTTTGAGCAATCAACTCTGTGTGAGTACCTTGTTCGGCAATTTTGCCTTTATCTATTACCAAAATTTTATCCGCATCCTGTACGGTGGTCAGGCGGTGAGCAATCATCAGTACGGTTTTTCCTTTCATCAACTCGCGCAAGGCTTGTTGAATAAGGTGTTCCTTTTCGGGGTCGGCAAAGGCGGTGGCTTCGTCTAACACTACGATAGGCGCATTTTTCAAAAATACCCGCGCCAGCACAATCCGCTGTTGCTCGCCACCGGAAAGATAGGTGCCGTCCGCGCCGATTTTCGTCTTTAATCCATTGGGTAAGCGATCTATAATTTCACGACTTTGAGACAAGTCGATAGCGCGCTCGATTTCAGCAGGTGACGCATCAGGCTTGCCGTAAGTGATATTTTCCAAAAGTGAAGTTTTAAACAACTTGCTGTTTTGAAAAACAAAAGAAACATTGTCCATCAACTCCTCTTTGGCGATATTTCTTACATCCACGCCACCGATTTTCACGCAACCTTCCGCCACGTCCCAGAAACGCGGGATAAGTCGAGCAATGGTGGTTTTTCCCCCGCCCGATTGACCGACCAAAGCATAAGTACTGCCTTGCGGAATATGAAATGATACACCATCCACAGCGAAAGTGGTAGCTTCGGAATAAGCAAATCGCACGTTTTCAAATTGAATATCATGTTTATTAATGGATTGCGGTTGAGCCGCTTCAGGCAGCGGCTCGGTTGATGTGATATTTTCGATACGTGTAAGCGCTTCGCCCGCCAAAAACAGGTTGTTTTGCAAGTACATCACTTTCATAATGTTAGAGCCGATAATAGGTGTGATAAGCAGGTAAAACAGCAAATCGCCCAAAACTACCGCCAACTCGCCACCCCGTCCGATAAGCAACACGGCAACAGGAATAAGGAAAAAAGCAAAACCGTTGATCACGGCGGTGTAAATGCTCATGGGCTGACGCCACGTGAGCGTGTAGGGGATTACCAAATCCCGATAACGGATAATGCTGTCGTAAAATCGGCGAAACGAGTAAACTGTTTGCTGAAACACTTTTACCACCGGAATGCCCCGCACGTATTCCACCGCCTCGGCACTCATCTGTTCTTGTGCCGTAAGGTAATCTTTCATAAAGTGGTTGTTTTTAGGGCTCATCATTTTGCTCATAAGCAGCATCGTAATGACGATAGGGATTAAACTCGCTACACCCATTCGCCAATCGAAAACGAAAAGCAATACGAATACCAACAAAGGCGAAACAATACTTGCCGCCAAATCGGGAAGTATGTGCGCCAGGAAGGTATGCGTGTTTCCGGCATCGTCGTCGATAATTTTACGTATTCGTCCGCTCGCTTTGCTGTCGAAAAAGCCCAACGGCATGTGAAGCAACCGATTAACGGCGGTCGTACGCAGGTTGCCCTCTACCCGAAACGCCGCTAAATGCGACAACATCAGTGCTGCGAAGTAAAGTAAAACACTGAATACCGCCGCGGCAAATGCCCACCAGGCGTATTGATATACGGCAGTACCTTCCGGCGTGCCGCCGCTGTTGATAAGCGTGCGAACGATAAACCAGACTAAAACTGCCGGAACTAAGGCTAACAACCCGTTGAGAGCCGATAGCGCCAACGATACGGGAAGCAGGATTTTTCGCTTACCCATGTAGATTTTAAAACGTCTTAATGTATTCATGTTGCTCTCCATAGTGAACAGATTTCAGTTTTGTTCACAAAAAAAGCGTACCGCCTGAATCGGGCGGTACGCTTGGACTTGAACAAGGCTTCAATCAAGAATGATAGAATTTTCATTTTAAGATCAAACGTGTTTTTATCCACATCCTTTAAATAACGCTTCCCATCCGGCAGAACCATATCGGACATACTCAGCGATAAAGCGTTCTATTTCTTCGTCTGTCAGTTCATCGTGCCCCGCTATCTCTTTGAGTATATTTACCCACCATGCGCAGCAAACGTGTATAAAAAACGTTGAAACATTGACAGACAAGAAGGGATTTTTTTCTTGTATCAACTTCATATATTCAAAACTGAGACGCGTTTTGCTGTCGATAAGCATTTCACAATAGTTTTCAAAACACGAACCTTGCGAAGCATAAAAAAGCAATTTCAATTCGGGTCGATACCGACGAAAGATTTTCAGATAGCTGTGGATGGTTTCCGCCTGAAAGCTTTCAGATGTGTACATATCTACATTGGTATCGCTGCTCATTTCCGAGTGCTCGGTCATCATCTTTTCGAAAGAGTTTAAAAATGGAGTCAGCACCACCCTGAACAGTTCGTCTTTGCCGTCAAAATAGTTGTATATATTGCTCAGTCCTACACCCGATTTTTCTGAAATCTCACGCATCGACACAGCTTTATAACCTTTTTCTAAAAAGGCTTCACGCGCTGTTGTTATCAGTACTCGACGTATGTCGATGTTTTCTTCTTTCATCTTGGGAAAGATGTTCGTTTTTGCAATTGAACACTGTTCTTCAATATCTAAATGCAAAATTAATCTGCAAAAACAAGCGGATCAATCCCTAAAAATGATGATTTTTCTATTGCGATATCACTATTACAGCAAAGTGATTCACAAGAATACCTGTACGTATCCGATGACCTATTTCTGAACTCTCACGCCGTCCAGGTCCAGGAGAGTGAACTGGATCGCGCCGTTGTACGTGGACAGAATGCCGGTGATGTCGAGCGTCGCGGTCCCGTCCAGCACGGCCGGGTCGATCTGGGTGTCCGCGAAGCGGGCGTAGCCGCTGGTGCGGACTTGCACCTCCGTGTCCCCCATCAGGAAATACTGACTCACAGCGTAAGCGGAAGCGAGCACTTTCAACCACTCCTTGACCGCCGGGTTTGAAACCTTCAAAGTCCCATCCTGCGACACGGCAGTGTCGAAGTTCCCGGCCATCAGATAACGGATGAAGCCAGGCTTGGACATGGCCCAGGTCGTGACACCATAAGTTCCGTCCGAGAGGAAAATGCGTTTTTCTTTCGAGTGCTCCGCATCCCCGTAGATTAGACAGAAAATGCATTGGGTAGCCGTGCTGTACTGACTCTCGTTGCATCCGTACCGGAGTCCTTTCAAAGTCACGAGCGTGCCGAAGCGGGGATCATGCGGGATGTTGCGGAGCGCAGTTATGAGATCGTTCTCGGTCAGAACGGCCGGGGTGACCGGGGTATCCATCCTGCCGCGGAACACATGGGCGCGGATCAGATAATCCACATCCAGGTAAGTGGTTTCATATTCTCCAGTCGGATCCTGAAATCCCAGTTGGAGCATGCCGCGATAATTGCCGATGGAAAGGCCGCTGCAATCCACATACACCCATTGTCCGGGTTTGTAGTCGTTGTAGAGGCCGGACTTGCCGAGTTTGATTTCGATGGCCCCCGTTTCATCCTGAATGTACAGACTCCGGTAGATGTTGCCCGAACGGTCCTCGGAAATCACCCGGCCGCCGATCAGGATGTCGCGGTCAATCTTGACCGGTTGACCGGTCTTGGTGTAGAGCGCTTTCAACTCGGCGATGGTCGTGTTCGGCGTTTTGGTGACGGCCTGGTACGTCCCGGGGTCTTCGTATTTCCCGGTGAAGACCGGATCCCATTCCTCACAGGAGGAGAAGAAGGCGGCCAGGAGCGCGACCGCTGCGAAATATATTGACTTTTTCATATTCACAAGCACATTAGAAGCGGAAATAGAGATTCAGCATGTAGTTGAAGCCGGGCATGTAGAAATACTTCGGATCAAAGTTGTAGTAGCGCGTATGGCTGACGGTATTGTCGACCATGCGGGTCTGCTCGTAGCCGCCGGTCTTGACATTCCGGTTGTTTAGAATATTCTTGACGTTCAGGGAGAAGCCGAACTGATACTTCCGCTGGAGGTACCAGGACTTGCCGATGCTGAAGTTCACGAGGAAGGCAGGATCGAATCGCTCCTGGCGGGCCATGTCCACGATTTCCTCCGCCGTGACCAGACCGTCCGGTCCGGCCGTAGCCGCATCCGTCCGCCGGATCGGCGTCATGTCCAGATACGATTTCGCGAAGTAACTCACATCCGCATCGATGAACCAGTAGTTGTAGAAATACGAGAGACCGAGGCTTCCGGCGAACTGGGGCGTGCCGGACACATAGTGTTTCACGTTCTTTCCGTTCTCCGGATGGCTCATCCAGTAGGGAACCAGGATGTTGTCAAAAATGACTTCCGCGCTGTTGTCAATTGTTGCCGTCATGGTCGGATTGGAGGTATAGATATAATCCCCGTACGCAATGGCGCCGATCAGGGACAAACCGCTCAAGGGGGTCGGTGCCTCGAAACCGAGTTCCATCCCGACATGGCGCTCATCGATGCCGCGCAAAGCGAAATTGCCGAAGGAATTCTGCAAATCGTAGTAAACGCTCATCACATCCGTCTGATCCTGGATCGTCGTGTAGAATCCGGTCAAGCGGAGATTGTAACCGCTGTTCGAATAGATGTAGTTGAGATCGGCGGAGAGCGACTTCACATTCGAAAGATCCCGGATCAGGGTGTTCCGGGTTCGCGGCGCCACAAAGGCCTTATCGAAATAGGGAGCCTCGCTGGAGTAGCCCAGATCGGCGAAGATCCGGTGGCCACCCTCGATGGAATAACTCAGGTTGAGTTTCGCGGCATAGGTCAGGAAGTTCGCTTTCTCGGAATTGCCGTAGGAGGTAATAGCCTTGCCCCCGGCATCGTAAGTCGTGATCACCCGCCCTTGGTAGGAAATCGGCTTTCCGCCGGCGTCCAAGCCGGGGAAGAGCCCCTTCCGTACCAGACCTTCCCGCCAGAATCCCGTATGCCCGACGCGTCCGCCCATCACAGCTTGAAAGGCGCCTCGGGTGAAGCCGGCGGAGGCCCATCCCTCCTGTTTGAGAACGTGGGCGTAGTAATCGTAGCCGTATTTGCCGCCCTCATGGATCCGCCGCGCTTCCCCGTGCTGAAGGAAGTAGTCGAGATCATTCTGAATCATAGTCGCGGAAGAGGAGAAGTCCCGTTCCGCGAACTGGTCGATATTCAGGAAATAGTCTCCGCCGAGGAGGTCGTTCAGGACTTTGTAGTACTCAGTCCGGTTGACCTTGGCGTTCAAGCCTCCTTTCAAGGTCCAGCGCGCGGAGGGCATCCATTTGAAGTTCGCGGCGAAATTAAGATCCCGCTGGTCGGTCCGCCGCTCCTCGAGCACATACTTCGAGCGGTTTCCGTATTCTTGCGGATTGCGCTCGTTCACATCGTACAGCCGGTCCCAGTTGATGTGGGCCGTCGTAGGATCGCGGGTCTCCCATGCCTCCCGCGCCCACATGTATTTGGCGTAATTCTGCCGATTGTAGTCTTTGTTTTCCACATAGAAATAGCTCGGCAGGTTGCGGTAGTAATCCGGGCGCGGATCCGGCGCGTCGTACCAGTCAAGGGCCGTGTAGCCGTTCTTTCCGCCTCTGAACAGGAGGGTCGCCGCCGCGCTGAACGTGTTGGACGGGGCAAAGTCGTACTTCAGGAAGGTGACGGGCTCGAAAGTGATCCGGTTGCGCGCATTGCGGACCTTTCCGTTCTGATACCCCCAGTTGGAATTGTACATGTTGTCGCCCATCAGGTCGTAAACTTCTTGCGTAGATCCGTTCTGGGCGCCGCGGGTACCGGGCGCCGCGAAGGAAACCAGGGCGAGACGGTGGCGATCGTTCCAGTTTTTCTCCACGCCGGCGTAATAGGCGAAGGAACGGTAGTAGACCCCCTGCACCCAATCGTTTCCGCCCAGCCGGGCAGAGGCGCTGAATGTATAAGACCAGCCTTTGTCGTTTTCAGGAACCGCATAGGTCCCCATGATGCGGAGCCGGTAGAAGGCACTGTTGGTCAGCAGGCTGAAACGCGTGCCGGAACGCACCTTCGAGGGGGTCGCGAAGATGTTGACGAGACCGTTGTAGCCGCCGATCCCGTAGTCCGAGAGTTCCGAACCGATCGTAGCATCCTGGCTGCGAACGATTTCATTCAACCCGCTCCAGAGTGAATAGGGGGNGTATCCCGTCATGGCATCATTCATCTTGACACCCGCCAAGAACACATCCTGGGATTCGCTGGCATAGCCGCGCGCCTTGAAACGGATGGAACTGAAGTTGTAGCTCGCCGTTTCATTGAACACGTCATTCTGGCCGTAGAGGATCGTCGGCGTGTCGTCGTATCCCAGTCCGTCGAAGTCGAAGTCCGCGAAACTCGCATCATCCACTTCCTGAAGGGAAGCCGCCGGAGAGACGGAGATGTTGAACATATTTTTCACGTAGCCGTCATTCACGGTCACATTCACCCGAGTCTGCATAAAACCCGGCGCATCGATGACGAGGTCGTACATGCCGTCCGCCAAGGCATCAATCTGGAAATTTCCCTTCGCGTCCGAAGTCACCGTACCGATCCGCGCGGCGCCGGAATAAAGCGTCAGGGCAGCGTCGGCAACCGGCGACCGATCGGACCGGTTGATCACGGTTCCCTTCACGCCCCCGGTCTGCGCCGACAGGGCGAGGCAGAACAAGAGCGATAAAAGTGTCAAGACTATTTTTCTGGTCATACTGAATATTATTGATTCGAAACGACGATGTACGTCGGGTAATGGTCGCTGTATCCATTGATGAAAGCCCCGTTGGAGAACGTCCGTTTCGGCTGGTCTTTGTACGGGCCGTCCTGATGGATCATGAAAGGCTTGTTAAAAATCCGAGCATAGAATTTTTTCGCCACGAAGGGTATCACTTTGAGGGTTCCGGCAGGCGCATCCGCCAGCGCCTTGTTCACGAGGATGATGTCGAACACGTTCCACGATCCCTGGTAGGCCAGTGTTCCGTAACCCGCCTTCTGCATGGCAATGAAGGGAGAGAAGAAATCATATTCCCCGAGTTCCGCAATGGTTTCCCGGGCATGCAGGTACGTCACCTGACTTTCATCGGTCGGATCGTCGTTCATGTCACCCATCACCACGATCTTGATTCCCGGAAACCGCTTCATCAACCCCACCGCATGCTCGTGAATGATTTCGGCGCCCCGCGCGCGCAGATCTCCACCCTTTCCTCCGGTGCGGGACGGCAGGTGGGCTACATAGACCGCGAACATCTCCCCGTCGAGCGTGCCCCGAACCATCAGGACATCCCGGGTCCGGAAATCGGCCTGCTCCAGGGAGTCCAGTTCGAAGGTGATGGTCGAGGAGCGGAAATCGAACGGAATAGACCGGCTCTCGATGACCTGAAACTGGTCTGGGCGGTAGAGGAGGGCGACATCGACACCGCGGCGATCCGGCCCGTCGTAATGAACGATCTGGAAATTCGCAGCGGCGATTTCAGGCTGGCTGACCAAGTCTTCCAGCACATGGCGGTTCTCGATCTCACATACTCCCAGCAGGGTGTGCCACACCTTGTTGTCTTCCTTCATGGCCTGGATGACCGTAGCCATGTTGCGCAGTTTCTTTTGATACTTGACCTCTGTCCACTGATTCGCGCCGTCCGGAAGGAACTCGTAATCGTTCTTGCCTTCGTCATGATACGTGTCGAACAGGTTCTCCATGTTGTAGAACCCGATGACATAGCCCTTCACGCGTTTCTGGGCACCGAGGCTCGGTGCCAGAAAAAGGAGAGCCAGAAATAAGGCGACTATTTTTCTCATAATGTTGGTTATGTTTTGCTTCAAGTCGGTAGGTTACCACCACCAGGACACGGTCTGCGGATTCTCCGCCTCCACCTGGTCGGCCTTCTCTTTCCCGATTGCTTCGGGCAAATTTACAAAGAAATTCATTCCCAATTTCTTTTCAAGGTCGTCAATTGACATCGCGAAGTTTTTCAAGGATTCCGATGGGCTGTGGTTCACGTCGTCGAAGCAGACCGCGCAGCCGGCATAACCGCCGGCACCGAAGCCGGAGGAACCCAATGTCTTGCACAAGACCGCTTTGTAGTAGCCCTGCGGAACTGCCACCTGCTTTCCGTCGTCATCCAGGACATAATAGCCGGTGTCTCCGAAACAGCCGGTCGTAACATAGACCGTATCCGCTTTGTTCGCCCAACTCCGCACAGCCATCTCCAGATTTGCCCATATTCCTCCGTTGAAATCATTGTCCTGCGGAGTGATGTTCGTCCCGTAGAACGTGGAGGAATTGGCGGCGAAGGAGAACAGCCTATCGGCGGAAGGAAGCTGGTGTCCGCGTGAATACCATCCCGCGTTCCCCTTGTCGAAGCCCGTCAGCGTGACGGACTGTTTTTCGCGGGGCAGGAGGGGATCCAACGCCCAGTTGTCCGTTCTGGATGTCCCTTTGCGCGCATAGGCGGGAATCATCGGATAGGCCACCCAAGAGGCAATCAACTTATCGTAATTCCAGTCGTATGAATAGTTCCGCACGCTTTTTCCTTCGAAATCCATCCGGTGGGAAAAGAATTCCAGTCCGTCCCCCGCCAAGGTCTCAGGCAGCTCCAGCCACTTGACCGGCGCGACATCCGCGCCGGCAATGGTGCCGGGATCCGGGGGCATAGAGGAAGATCCGTCCTGGGAAAATTCAACGGAAACCGCTCCGTTCCGGGCAACTAGGGTGAGCACGACCCGTCGGGAGGCAAGATCTCGATTCTCTTCGTATTGCAGCACGACAGACACGCTTCCGCTACCGTAATCCGGAGAAACGGTAGCCCAGGTTCCTTCGGAAATCGAGATTGTCCAATCCCCTGAAGCCGTGACATCCAAGAACTGGCTGCCCGCCTTATTCGGTGCCGGATTGGTTCGCACATGCAGGGCAGGCGGAACCACCGGCTGCTCCTCGCCGTTACCGCAGGAAACCGCCAGCGCCGACACCAAGGCCAGCGCTGACAGCAGAAGGATTCTAGCGAAGGGCTTCATTACGGGAAGACCGGCTGCTTATTCCGTGTAGGCGTTGATCCCGAAGAGGATGACGCGGTAGTCAGGGGCTACCGTACGCACCGTCACGGCCATATCGGAAGGCAGGGCCGCATCAAGGACGACTTCGTAATAATCCGCGTCTGATACCTCGACCAGATTGAAGGTTGGATTACCCGCCGCGCCTGCGTTGGAGATCGCGTCTATCGTCTTCAATATGTCGTCGCCTGCTACAACTTCCAGTTTGCCCTTCTTCGCCTTCCAGGCGACAACATACGCCCCGAACCGTTTGGTGCCGGCAGGCAGATTCACCGTCGCGTTTCCAACTACGGAACCCGTACCCAACTTCAAGGCATAATATTTTTCCGCATCTCCGTTTACGGTCACATCGTTGTTGTAGGCCTTGTCGCCAAGGGTAATATTGGCTTGCAGGTTGGAAGTAAGGGCGTGCGACAATGCCCCGCCCGCCTTCTTCTGGGTAATGGTGACGATCGCAGCGTCCACGCCCGTCCCGGCCACAGTGATTTGGATGATTACGTCGTCGGTCGCGCTGGTGTTGGCGGGGAAGGTCGCGGTCACGGCAGCGTCGCCGTTTCCGGAATTCTTATCGAAGGTCACGCCTGCCGCATCCGTCGTCACGGTCCAATCAACGTTGGAGGAAATGTTGAAGGTCACGCTCGTAGCGGTCGCCTCTACCGTAATGGCAGACATGTCAACCCCGAGGAAGGCGCCCTGGGGCTCTTCAATCTTCGTCATCATGATGTTGACATACTTGCCGTCGGTACCGGAGAATCCGACGAAATAACCGGACACCGTCACTACCTTTCCGTTGAGGTCAGCGGACACGGCACCGTCCAGCGGATACTGGATGCTGCCTTGTTTGGTCGCGCCATTCACGATGAGATTGTAATAAGAACCGGAGATGGACAGCGTTCCTGTGAGAGAAACATATTCGGGTGTCGCGGCAGCATAGGAATCGAGCTCCGACGTAATGTCTTTGGCTGTAGGATGGGTAATTGCGTTGCCGGTCGTGCCGGGGGTGAGTTCGGGATCCGTGATCTGCTTCAGGCCGCCGTATTCACCGACAATCCCCTTCACGGTGATCTTGTCGCCGATGTCGGCATCCACGCCGTCTTTGTTGAACACCAAGATGAAGCCCGTTTCGTCCCCGACCAGGATGCCCAATTTGTACTTCGCGTACACAAGAACGTTCTCCAAAATAACGGCTTTACCCGCGGCGGTCTCGTTCGCCCCTGCCGCCGTCACGATGGTAGCAGGCAGTTCACCCCCCAGCGCAGGTACTTCTACGCCCTTGGTAAAATCAATAGCTGTTCCGGCAGAGGTTGCAAGTTCCAGCAAGAGATCGTCCAGTCTGTGCGCGCTTGCAAGATCGGAAAAGATACCGAGGTGGAGTTTCGATGTCCCCGCCGGAACGGTAAAGGTCGTGGAAGCGAGGTCCCAGCGCCCGTTTTTATATTCGCCGGGGAACGTATAACTGAGTTCCACCCACTTGGTACCGTCAGCGCTTACGTACACATGGAATTCGGAAGGATTGAAGGTGTTGTCGGCATCCTTCACATATCTTTCCGTGCCGAAAGAGAGGGTGAAGTTTCTATTGCCGGAAGGCAGGACGATTCCGCCGACTTTGAAATAGTTATTCCTTCCGAAAAACAAATTGTTCGTACCGGAGCCCGGATAGTCGGAATAGGAGCCGTTGGAATTGCTGTTGTTCCGCGCCGTCACGTTGGCGAAGGCATATTCGACCGCTGCGGCGCCCGTCCCCGTCTGATTTTTCCAACCATCGAACTGGTCGAGCATCGGCCAATACTTGCCGTCCGTTCCATAGGTTTGCGTGGCGGCTTCTTTGTCGAAATCATTCTTGTAAACGATCAAGTCTTCAGCGGATCCCATACCATTCTGCGTGACCGCCAAGCTCTTGGAGTCGAATCCGATGTCGAATTTCACGGAGCCCTCCCGATCGAGACCGGTATTCTCAAGCACCGAAATCGTAACGGTCTGAGCATCCTTGGATGCTTTTCCTGAAGTCGGGCTGACGGAGATCCAATCCGTGTCGGTCGTGGCGTTCCAATCGCGGGAGGCCGTGACCTTCAACGTCTGGGACGCGGCCGCTTTTTCAAAGGCAATCGAGCCGGGAGCAATAGAAAGAGAAGGAGGACTTATCGGCTCATCTTTCGGTTTGCAGGAGACAAACAGTCCCGCAACCGCAGCAAAGGTTAGAAGAAGGAATCTTGCTTTCATGTCTGGATATCTTTCAAGTTAAAAGTAATGTTATCGTGTTGCTTTCAAAAAGTTACTGAGTTTGTAAAATTACAAAAGAATATGTGCTTTCCAAAATCAAGCCAAGAAAAGAAACACGGTACCTTTCCGCACAGAATTTCAGACCTCAAGCGATATCAGACCGGCTCGAGAATATGTTCAAGTCGTCCCGGATCTCTTAATTCCTCTTTCATAGATTACATATTTATCTTCGTTTGCATTTTTAACGGCAAAAGGCAGAAGCATCCCGTTTTCTACAAGGTCCACTTCTCGTGCAACCCGATCTTGTATTGCCAACATCATCCTAGAATGATCCAACAAACTGACTTGCGCCTGCTCCTCGTAATCCACCAGCAGGTCTATATCGCTGTCAGGCCGCTCTTCGCCGCGGGCATAGGAGCCGAAAAGCCAGGCGCGGACGATCGGCTGCGTGGTATATAGAATTTTGATAATAAGGACATTAAGTCAAACAACCCGGGCGATTTTGCCCTGGTTCTTTGACGGATATGATTGAAGCCGAAAAACTTGCACGCCACAATAAAATGGCCGGCCAAATTTTGGCCGGCCACTGAAACGCAACGTCAATTGAAATTACTCTTTCTTGACAAAATAGCTCTCGGTCGCCTGCGTATTTCCTTTATAGGAAGACCGAAGGCCGCAGACGGTGATCTTGTCACCTTCCTTAATGTCGAGGCTTTCAAAGCTCTTGTTGTTGGAGAACTTGCCGTCCGCCTTGTAAGTCGGGAAATTCACCAAACCGTAGAAATAGACCGTGCCGGTTTCGTCCGTGAGATCAAAATTGCCATAGGTGGTAGACTTGATGTTCGATACCGTACCCGTAAGCCGATAGTACTGCGTCTTGGACTCGGCGGCAGCGAGGAAGTCCGCAATCGTGGAGACAATCACGTTGTTGTGGCTGACATACCAAGCGTCCACCAACTGAGGGGAGCCCTTGTAAGAACCCTTCGGCCCGATGACCGTCACGATATCGCCGATTTTGATGCCCTTCGCGGTGATCACATTCTGTCCCTTGGCGCCTCCCTCTTCCGGAAGGAGACCATACACATAAACCTTACCGGTCGCATCCGTAAGATGGAAATTGCCGTACTTGTTCGGTTTGGTAGGATCGTTCTTATCCATCACGATGTTTGTAACGATACCCGAATACTTGAACAGCGCGGGACCGTCCGGAGCATTGTTGATCATCTCAGCCGTAGCTTCCACAATGGATCCCTTCTGGGTGAAGGAATACGATACATTGGAGGAGGTTTTTCCGCTGGAAGAACTGAATGCGAGCGTCCCGGAACGGGAACCGGCCTCATTCGGGGCAATGTTGAATTTGAATATAGCGGTGTCCGAAGGATTCGGCACAATCTTGGTCGGAACGCCGGGGACATATTCAGTGGTCACATAGGAAATCCAGTCGGCATATTCAGCGGGAATAGTCGCGAAAGCACCGTTGCCCTTGTAGGCAGCCTTCACCGCCAGTTCGCCACCTTCCTTGGGAAGGGTGGCCGCAGGTGTAGTGACTTTCAGCAGGGATTTCTCAATCTTGATGACCGTAACGTTCACCAGTTCGATTACCGAACCATAGGTGGTCTTCGGTCCCTCGACGGTCACGACATCCCCCACCTCGAGTCCCAAACTGGTGAAGTTCTTTTCCGCGCCCTTCTTGTCCAAGGTTCCGTAGATATAGATTGTACCTGTCTTGTCCTGCAGATACCAGTTGCCGTAGGTCGTATTTGAAATCGAGGTGCAGACACCTGTCACCTGAAAAGTTTTGCCGTCGGGACCGGCAATCACCTGAGCGCAAGTAGAAGGTTCGGCAGTCCGGGTACCCTGGAGCACAGTCAAGTACTGCGTCCTGACCCCGCAGGTAATCTTCAGAGGCTGGGCTCCTGAGCCCGCGACGGCGGGGTTGGCCGAGAAGGTCACCTTTGTTTCACCGGCAGAGCCGCCGGTCGGAGAAATAGTGAGCCAAGAAGGGATCACGGAGACATCCTCGCCGTTCTTGTTCTTTTCAGTCAACACGAAGCTCCAGGAGTCGGAGGCCCTGACCGTGATGGTCTGGGAGCCGCCCGCCAACGGAAGCGCCACGGTAGACTGGGACAATTGGATTTCTTCCAGTTTAGTTTCGGAATAATCCGGTTCACAAGCGATAGCAAGGGCGAGGGTCGCGAAGAGAACTGTAAAAATGTATTTGAGTTTCATCTTGTTCGGGTGCTAAATTAGTTGAACATATACTTGATACCCACGGAAGCGTACCAGCACTGGCCGATCGCGTGAAGCGGGACAAAGGTCTGCAGGGANCCGCNGACTGCCTTNGACGTGGAGAACACNCCGTAACCTTCGGCATCGAGGCCCTCGTACTTGAGGAGACGGCCGTCCGTGATATCCGGATTCAGGTACTTGCTGACACCCCAGCTCGAGTTGAAGAGATTGAGTACGTTTTTCACATCGAGAGAAAGTTGCAGGGTGTTGACGGATTTGCCGACATTAAGTTTGAAGTCATGGGCGAAGCGGAAGTCAACCCGGTGGACCCAGGGAGAATAGACACTGTAAGCTTCCGCATACTGGCCCTGATGCTTGCTGAGATATTTGTCGGCATGCACATAATCCATGAAGCGGTCGCGGTCTTTGTCGGACACGAAGCGAAATTCCTTGTTCGCGACCTCGGCATCCGTCGGGATGTAGAGGGCATCGTAAGGATAACCGTCGCCGTTCATGTCGTTCACAGTCATGTAGGAATAGTTGTAGCCGCCTCTCCAGCTCTCATAAATGAGACTGTAGTGGTTGTTGCCCTTGTCGCGATAGGTCGCTGAAGCAACGACGCGATCCGGGGTCACGTACTGGGAGTTGTGCAGGCGGATGTTGTTCGGACCTTCAACCGTAGGAACATAAGTGAAGGCGGATTCCGCGGCGGAGCCCGGCATGCCGGTGATTTCCTTGGAAGCGGTCCGGGTGTAGGCCGCCATGAGGTTCAAACTCTCGATGGGGCGCATGTTCACCGTCACGTTGGCGGAGTAGCCATAGCCTTGATTCGTGTTTGAAAGCACGAAGGCCTTGGTCGCGGATCTGAAATCCGACGGGAAAATCGGACGGTTGTCCGCTCCGTTGAGACGGGCGAATCCGCCGACGGGTTTCATGCTCCAGTCGGAGATGGTCACCCCGTTGACGGTCTTGTTGAAGATGCCTTCCACCGTAATTGAGAACGGGAAGGAAGTCGGGAAAGCGTAGTCGACCGCAAGGGAGGTCTTCCACACCTGCGGCATCTTGAATGTGGGATCGACTGCGGAGATCGACGAGGGAACAGTACCCTTGGCAGGGTCATAGGACTGGGGATAGCCCATCCCGATGAGTTTCTGCAGCAGGGCGTCAATGGTCGCCTTACCGGAAGCATCCGTCACAAGGCCGCCGGCGAACTGGTTCATGTCCACCGGATTACCGCTGACCTTGGACTTGGCGTTGATCTGGGCCTGGTATTGGACGGCGCCGGAGTTGGTGGGCATGTTCGTGAAGAACACGAGAGGAAGACGGCCGGAGAAGAATCCGGTACCGCCGCGCACTTTCAGACTCTTGTCGCCGAAGGCGTCCCAGTTGAAGCCGAGACGGGGGGAAACCGTCAGGTTCGAGGTGGGCCACTTGCCCGTGTCGATGTTGCGGACATTTCCGTCTGGATCGTAGTAATCGATGCCCTGAATGGCCTGATTCGTCGCCAGATCCTTGTTGTTGAAGAACAAGCCGTCGAGGCGGAGACCCGCCGTGAGCTTAAAGTTGTCGGTCATGTTCCACTCGTCCTGCACATAAAGCCCGGCCTTGTTGAACTGGACACGGGCGGCAGGATTGGTTTCGCCGTCATAACCGTAGGTTAGGCAGACCACCTCGGGAACGGCTCCGTTGATGAATTCGTCCACGCTGCCGTAACGGTAATAGCCGGTTCCGTTGCGCATGTAGGCATTGTCCGCCATTTGGTACTCGAAACTGACACCGGCCATAATCTTGTGGTTGCCGCCGAAAAAGGTGATGTCATCCCGGACGTTGGCCACGGTGTTGTGCACCGCATTGTTCCAGGTAAAGAGTTCGTAGCCAAGAGCCATGTACTGAGTGTTCGTGCCTGTGCCGTCCTGAATGTCGATGAACGGGAACTCCGAAGAATTGGAACCGCGGAGATCGTCGAGTTTCGAATAGGTGGCCAGGAGCTGATTGGAGACCCGGTCGGAAAGACGGCTGTTCAGATCCAGGGAAACGGAGTGCACCAGGTTGTTCATCGAGTACATCGAGTTGGCGAACGACATGGACATCAGGGATGTACGCGCGTAGGCGGAACGGGTGCCGCCGTCCATGGAGGTGGCGTTCGGTCCGTTCCAGGCCGTATTGTTCGTATAATTGTACCGAAGCGCGAGATTATGGGCGTTGGAGATGTTCCAGTCCAAACGCGCCAGCAACTTCTTGTTGCTCTGATCAGCCGGGAAATCCGTAAAGGAACCCGTATCATAGCCATATTGCTGCTTCACGAAGTTGGAGACACGCTCCATGTCCGCCACGGAAGCGTAGGACAGATAAGCGTTCTCGTCGCCGACTCCGTTCTGAGATGCCCTCCAACGCACTGCGACAGAGGGCGTCTTGGCATATTCCGCATTCACGAAGAAGAAAAGTTTGTTCTTCACGATCGGGCCGCCGAGCGTAAAGCCATAGGTCGTGTTCCGGTCCCGGTCGCGGGCGCCTGCGATCACCTCGCTTTCCACGGCATCGCCACGCATGTTTTCATTGCGATGGTAGACGTAGGCAGAACCCCGGAACGTGTTCGTGCCGGACTTCGTGATGGCGTTGACACCGCCGCCGATAAAGTTGGTCTGGCGAACATCGTACGGGGAGATCACGACTTGCAGTTCCTCGATGGCATCGATGGAGATCGGGTTGCCGCCGCCGGGCAGGCTGCTGCTCAGACCGAAGTTGTTGTTGAAGTTGGCGCCGTCGACCGTGAAGTTGGCGGTACGACCATCCGTTCCGGCGAAACTCATCCCGTTTCCACCGTAAGGAGAAAGACGGGTGACGTCGGTGATTCTCCTGCTGACCGTCGGCAGGGCGATAATGTCAGAACTGGAAATGTTGGTGGAAGCGCCGGTCTTCTCGGCGGCGAACTTCGAAGAAGGGGAAGCCAGCACAACCGCGGACATCAGCATTTCTGTCTGCTGCCTGACAACCGCATTGAGGTTGTATGTTTCCGCAAGCTGAAGCGTGATGTCCGAATATTCCTGCGTCTGAAAACCGAGGAAAGAAATTTCGACCTGGTAGGGGCCTCCGGCACGCATTCCGTTGATGACGTAACGGCCTTCGCTATTGGCGACAGCCGCATACTGGGTTCCGGAAGGGGTGTGAACTGCAATGACCGCAGCTCCTGCGAGAGGCTCGCCGCTCTCATCCTGGATGCGACCGGCAAGACTGGAGGTTGTGATCTGTGCAAAGCCCACAACTCCGATGAAGATTGCGGCGATTGCCGCGAATCCCTTTTTCAGTAGTTGAACCATAGATATTAATAGAATTTGGGTTGAATGTTTTTAAATCAAAAGCAACTAACGTTTCATCCTACAAAGTTAACATATTATAGGATAAAAACAGACGGATTGTCCAATATTTCCACCAAATTTTATCAAATGTAAAATAATTGTAATATCTTTGGCGCTACAATACACAATACGAGAGGACAGATTTGCCTGCTTGCAACCTCACTCTAAAAAATGCTAAAAATGATGAATTACCTATTCACTTCCGAATCCGTGTCCGAAGGTCATCCGGACAAAGTGGCCGACCAAATCGCCGACTCCATTCTCGACGAATTCCTGCGCCAAGATCCTGAATCCAAGGTGGCCTGCGAGGTCTTTTGTTCCACCGGTCTGGTGATCATCGGCGGAGAGGTCTCTTCAGATGCCTACGTGGATGTCCAGAGCATCGCGCGCGAAACGATTCTCCGGATCGGCTACGACAAGGCCAGTTATCTGTTCGACGGCAACTCCTGCGGGGTGCTTTCCGAAATCCACGAGCAGAGCCCGGACATCCGCCGCGGACTCATGTGCCGGAATCCCGAAGACCAGGGAGCCGGCGACCAAGGCATGATGTTCGGCTACGCCTGCCGCGAAACCGAAGACTATAT
>JGI24710J26742_10001960_pt1 | contig 18691 bp, 14 predicted proteins | sample BioPla2DNA2_FD_26742 | JGI IMG/M metagenome (IMG submission 26742) | reverse complement strand
TGCTGCGATTTAAAGCGGAGCATGGATTGCGGAGCGAGCGCGACTAGAAACTGGATGTTGGAGATGGAGCGCTAAATCGCAGCAGTCTACAGCCGCTTCCTTGTTTAGCGCAAAAAGATCCTTCGCTGACGCTCAGGATGTCATCAATAGCCGGGTGCAGCCTTCATTTCCCACGTAAAACAAATGAATGATATAATGTAACCAGAAGGGAGATGAAAAAAATGGATGTCAATACTTTCAAAGAACTTCTGGACAACTCTGATAATATCGTATTTTTCGGTGGTGCTGGGGTGTCAACCGAGAGTAATATACCTGATTTCAGGAGCGCAAACGGTCTATACAGTGAAAATTTAAAAAGCATCTACGCTCCCGAGGAAATCTTATCTCACAGCTTTTTCAATGAACATACCGAAGAATTCTATAAGTTTTACAAAAGTAAAATGATTTATAAAGATGCGAAGCCTAATGCTGCACATATTGCGCTGGCAAAACTTGAAGAGGCCGGCAAGCTGAAAGCAGTTATAACTCAGAATATCGACGGATTACACCAAATGGCGGGAAGCAAGAATGTCCTGGAACTTCATGGTTCGGTACACAGAAACTATTGCATGAAATGCGGCAGTTTTTATGATTTGGATTATATAACAGAGTCAGAGAAAATTCCCTTATGTAAAAAGTGTAATGGCATTGTAAAGCCTGATGTGGTTCTGTATCAGGAATCTTTAAACAATCAGATCCTTGAAGATGCCGTAAATTACATAATGAATTCAGACATATTTATTATAGGCGGTACCTCATTAACGGTTTATCCGTCAGCCGGGCTGGTAAATTACTACAGAGGCAATAAGCTGATATTGATAAATAAGACCAAAACGCCATTTGATAATAGAGCAAATTATGTTTATTACGGCAATATAGGAGGGTTGTTCAGCAAAATAATCAGTTAACCCTCCGGCTTTAGGGACATTACCGATCCTAAATTATAGGTGTTCTTCTCAAGGCTGATTATAAGATTATTGATCTCGGTTATTTGTTCCGGTGTGAGATCTGCCCCCATTGCCAGATGAGTGTTATACAAAATATATTCCAAAGCATTATGTACTGATGAAATATTCTTTTTAATTTCGAATAAGGCCTCAGGAGAAACAAGCTCCTTCTTCATCTCATCAACACTGACAACATCGTGTTTGGTCAGGGTGAATTCTGTGTCACCTTCGACAATGGTGCAGTCATACCCCAATATTGATTTAACTTCATTGGCAAATTCTTTTTTTGAGTCTTCCTCGCCGTGGACCAGGAAAATTTGTTTAGGCCGTTGCTTGAATCCGGCCAGCCATTCCAATAAACCGTTTTTATCTGCATGACCTGAAAAGCCTTCCAAATTATGAATTTCGGCTTCTACATGAATCTTTTCTCCAAAGATGGTAACCCTTTTATCCCCGTTCAATATTGAGTATCCCAAGGTTCCCTTTGCCTGGTAGCCGACAAATACAATACTGGATTTAGGATTCCAAAGGTTATGTTTTAAATGGTGTTTAATCCTGCCAGCTTCACACATGCCACTGGAAGAAATAATCACCTTGGGATTGGGATTTGTATTAAGAGCTACTGACTCTTCAGCAGTTCTTGTGAACACCAGGTTCGGAAAATCCAGAGGGTGATCACCCCGCAGAATGTAATCGCGCGTTTCATCATCGAAAACCTGAGCGTTTCTTCTGAATACTTCTGTTGCAGAAATGGCCATGGGACTGTCTACATAAACCATTATATTTTTTAGTTCATCCTTATACTCGGAGTGTTCCTCGTAAAAACGGTTAAACTCATAAATCAATTCCTGGGTTCTGCCTACGGCGAAGGATGGAATTATAACATTTCCGCCTCTTCGGGTTGTCTTTAAGACTATATCAATGAGTCTTTCTATACTGTCTGAGTTTTTTTCATGGATACGGTTTCCGTAGGTGGTCTCCATAATAACGTAATCCGCTTTCTTTATAATTGTGGGATCACGTAAAATGGGACGTCCCCTTACGCCTAAGTCACCGGAATATACAATTTTTGAGACCTCGTCATTTTCTGTAATAAACAGCTCAACTATTGATGAACCAAGAATATGTCCGGCATCATTAAAAACAACCTTAACCGATTCGTTCAATTCAATAAGCTGATTGTAAAGAATAGGAACTACATTATCCAGAGTAGCCTCAGCGTCTGCCATAGTATATAGAGGCTCAACAAGGGGTTTGCCTGCCCTCTGATTCTTACGGTTTTTCCATTCGGTTTCTCTTTCTTGTATTGATGCACTGTCCTTTAGCATAACATCCAATAAATCGGCAGTGGCATCGGTGCAGTATATTTTGCCTTTAAAGCCTCTCTTTACAAGTAACGGAATTCTTCCGCTATGGTCAATATGTGCATGGCTAAGAATTAAAAACTCGATCTCGGCAGGATTAAAATCAAATTCTTTGGCATTTAATTCGTCCATTTCGTCGCTGCCCTGAAACAGCCCGCAATCCAATAAGAACTTATGATTGTTGGTTGTTATCAAATGACATGATCCTGTAACTGATGTACTTGCTCCTAAAAAACGTATTTTCATTTATTTGCACCTTCTAAACGCATGTTTATTTATATTTTATCATATTATGATAAGTAATTCTTTTTTTCATCTGTATTGAAACATAAAACGTTCCATGTAATAAAGAAATATCTGGTTGTAATAGCCTGAGAAATAGATATCACTGGAATGCCCTCCATAAAGCATATAGATTATGGCACATTCCGTGTTGCCGCTATTTTGGTATTCTTCAAGCAGTTGTTCAGTGATTGCAGAATTCACCAATCCGTCATGAGTGCCTTGAAATATAAGGCAGGGTGGCGAGAGTTCATCAACATTCAGTGCAGGGTCTGACAAAACTTCTGATCCTGCAACTCCCATACTTTCTGCCAGAGCGTTGGCAGGATAAAAAGGTATAATCCCATTGATTTTCAATTTATTGTTTGTATAAGTCAATCCTGAAGACAAAGCCAAATTTCCGCCTGCAGATACTCCTGATATAAATACAGAATCAATATTGGCATTAAACTCCTCATGGTTATCAGCGAGGTATTTTAGAAATATGTTTATATGTCGTACTATATCATCCAGGGTAAAATTACGGTAACGTTGCTCCGAAATGTTATCGGAAGGTGCCGTGTCACTGCCATTTAACCCGTACTGGATATCAAAAACTACATAGCCCTGGCTGGCAAAGTATTTATTCATCTGAGCATTATTCATCAGTCCTTTGTCACCGCTTTTCCATCCGCCGCCATGAATCCTTATTAAAACTGAATTACCTCCCGGAAGCATGTCTCCATCCTGGCTGGATGAATACACATCAAAATAAAGTTTTAAATCTTTATCGATACCCTTTTTTCCGGAATAAAAAAGGATGTCTTGCCTTACGGTATAGTCCCTGGTAACTGTTCCGAAAAAGTACTCGGGGATTGAAAAAGTAATTTTTCTAAAGTATGGATTTTTATAATCCGGAAGAGTTTTATATTCATTTCCAAAAGCATGGCGATAACTGATGTCAGCCTCTTTGATAAGAACGGGAAGTGAGATTATGGGAGCAAGGCAGGTTATTGAAATAACGGCAGTTAATAATAAATATGCTATTCTAACATAAGTTCTTTTGCTTTTGTTAAGCAACTTAGTTACAAGTAATCCGGCACTTAAAAACAAAAACACATAAAAAAGTGCAAAAGCAGAAATAAAAATTTGAGTTTCCCAAAGATTGTTAGAAAATAATATACTATATGCAATAAAAAGTCCAATAAGCATAAATAGTGTCAAAACTAATATTAATGAAATACGCATTACTTTACGTATTTTTGGCTCTGGCTCATATTTGGCTGCTATTTGGGCAAGCAGTAATTCGACATCGGTTTTCTTCCTGAAAATATTATGAGCAGCCAAAAAACCGCCAAACGCATATAGTAACAACATGGCTATACAGGAAATCATGCTGCGTGAACTTTGATGGACAGGCCATAAGGAAACCAGGAGGTTGAAAACCGGAATCAGCAGCATAAAAAGTATAGATATGCCCAGATATAAATAGCCTTTTAAATCATATTTGCAATCAAAGAAAGCATAGANCGCATTACAGAACAGAACCATTAACATATAAACACCATAGATATTCCAATATATGCTGNCTGAGCCATATAGGAGATAAATAATTCCTGTAATGACAGCAAGAATATTTGCTATAAAAATTATAATATCTAAAGGCTTGGTTTTGCTTGTGTTAAATCTTTGGTATCCCATCCTGATGTGCCCCCGATTTTATAGTATTAATTAAATCTGTATATTTATAAATTTATATACTATTCTACCACGATTGTCGGGAATCAAACAATTAAGGCATGGAAAGGTTTCCAGGATACATCAGCAGTATTCCTTTAAATTATAACTTCCAGTATGATAATTGAATTTAACAGGCGCAGCAAAATAATTTTATGTTATGAATATTCACAATATGGGTAAATTAAAATAATACTGAAATAATAAGAGAAATTAGCAAGAAATTAAGAGGAAGGATGGTGCTAATTATGTCTATAAAAATAGGAGTATTAATAGGAAGCCTTCGCAAGGAGTCCTTTTCCAAAAAACTTTTGAAGACGCTTAAGGAGGTTGCTCCTGGCAGTATAGATTTAGAGAACGTAGAGATTGGGAACCTTCCGCTGTATAATCAGGATTATGATGATGAGGGTAATCCTCCTTCAGAGTATACTGAATTCCGGAAGAATATGAAAAAGTACGAAGGTTTTTTATTTATTACACCCGAGTATAACAGAACTATGCCTGCGGTTATAAAAAATGCACTGGATGTGGGCTCAAGACCTTACGGAGAAAGCATATGGGATGGGAAACCCGGTGCAGTAATCAGTGTGTCACCCGGGGCGCTGGGGGGATTTGGGGCCAATCATCAGATTCGTCAAGCCCTTGTGTTTTTGAATGTTCCTGCCATGCAGCAACCTGAAGCATATATAGGGGATATTGCAGATTATATGGATGAGTCCGGCAATATAAAAAATGAGTCTACTTTAGAATATCTAAAAAGTATTATGGAATCATTTGCAGAATGGGTTAAAATTAATAAGAAAGCGTAAAAATAAGCGATTTATTTAAAATATCAATATCAACTGCCCGGGAAATGTTTTTGTTTTAGCGGGCAGTTTTTTGTGCAAATAAAAAGCTTTTTTTATAAAGAGTTAGAAATAAAGGTTGATTTATATAATGTATAATTCTATAATAAGGGGTAGATTTTATTCATTCCGTAGCACCGTAGCACGGTTTTATTAAATTAAAATATTTATGTCTTGTAGAACGGGAGGATATGAAAATGCCAATTACTGAATTGCTGTCCAGAAATTCTGTATTATACGGACAGGAAAAATGTCTTAGCGAAATCAACCTGGATTTACAAAACAGCCACAATGTTATCTGGCGCGAATATGAGCTTATCGAAAACAATCCGGCCGGCGAATACCGGAGAGACATGACATGGCGTGTTTTTGACGAAAAAGCTAACCGACTTGCCAACCTTCTGATTAAGAGAGGGATAAAAAAAGGCGATAAGGTTGCAATTTTACTAATGAATTGTCTGGAATGGCTCCCTATTTATTTCGGGATTTTAAAAACCGGAGCTATAGCAGTTCCGCTCAATTTCCGCTATTCTGCTGAAGAAATCAAGTATTGCCTGGATTTATCAGATTCAATTGCACTTATTTTCGGTCCCGAATTTATTGGACGATTAGAAAGTATTTATGACGAGATTCCAAAGATAAAGACTTTACTATATGCAGGAGAAGGCCGTCCCTCATTTGCAGAGAGCTATGACCGCCTTACTGCAAATTGTTCTTCAGAAGCCCCAGATATTCAAATAACTGATGAGGACGATGCCGCCATCTATTTTTCATCAGGTACTACAGGGTTTCCCAAAGCCATTTTACATAACCACAGAAGCCTGATGTCGGCATGCGTTACAGAGGCTAAACATCACGGGCAAACAAGGGAGGATAATTTCCTTTGTATACCGCCACTTTATCATACAGGTGCAAAAATGCACTGGTTTGGAAGCCTTTTAGCAGGCAGCAAGGCTGTTATTTTAAGAGGAATAAAGCCCGACTGGATTTTAAGAACTGTGTCTGAAGAGAAAATAACCATAGTATGGCTTTTAGTACCGTGGGCACAGGATATATTGGATGCCATAGAAAGCGGAGAGGTTAAATTAGAGGACTATGAGCTTTCCCAATGGAGACTTATGCATATAGGAGCTCAGCCTGTACCTCCAAGCCTTATTCACCGCTGGAAGAAATACTTCCCTCACCATGAATACGATACGAATTACGGTCTAAGTGAATCAACAGGCCCGGGCTGTGTTCATTTAGGAGTGGAGAATATCCACAAAGTAGGTGCAATAGGAATTCCGGGATATGATTGGGAAGTTAAAATTATAGATGATAAAGGTGAACTTGTTCCGCAGGGCGAGGTAGGAGAGCTTTGTGTAAAAGGACCCGGAGTAATGAAATGTTATTACAATGATCCAAAGGCTACCGAGGCTGTCTTAAAGGGAGATTGGCTTTTGACAGGAGATATGGCTAAAATGGATGAGGATGGTTTTATCTATTTGGTAGACAGGAAAAAGGATGTAATAATCAGTGGTGGCGAAAACATATATCCGGTTCAGATTGAGGATTTCCTGCGCACCCATGATTCAATAAAAGACGCTGCGGTGATAGGATTGCCGGATGCCCGGCTTGGAGAGATAGCTGCTGCTATAATAGAATTAAAGCCAGGACATAGCTGCAGTAAAGAAGATATTGAAGAGTTTTGCCTTACGCTCCCACGGTATAAACGCCCGAGAGAAGTAATATTTGACAAAGTACCACGAAATCCAACCGGAAAAATTGAGAAACCTAAGTTAAGAGAAAAGTATGGGGCAACCTGTCTGGTAGCAAAGCAGACAACAAGATAATAATAAGATACAAAAAGCAGCAATAGCTGCTTTTTCCCATTAATAGTATAACCGTTTTTTACAATTGACTATGTATATTTATTATTGTAAAATATCATGATACGGATAAAATGAGTAGGCCGGATGGTCGCGGACGATGTGCTGAAAAGCCTCGTACGAGGAAAGTCCGGGCTCCACAGGGCAAAGGTGCCGGATAACACCCGGTGAAGGCGACTTTAAGGAAAGTGCAACAGAAATAAACCGCCATGCCAGAGGTTAGATGTTGGAAGCAGTGATATTTGCATCTTGTTTCCCGCCTCTAACCCCTGGCATGGTAAGGATGGAAAGGTGAGGTAAGAGCTCACCGGCCCGACGGCAACGAAGGGCGCTATGTAAACCCCACCTGGAGCAACACCGTGAAAAGAAACCATAAGGCTGCCCGCCTGTTTCTTAGAGGTGGCTAAAGCCTTGTAGCAATACAAGGCGTAGATAGATGATCATTCAAGACAGAACCCGGCTTACAGGTCTGCTCATTTTTTTCTGTTGTAGAGTGTATGAGTTTTAAGGAGCAAAGAATATGCCGATTAATATACCAAATAATTTGCCTGCCTTTGAGACGCTTCAAAACGAAAACATTTTTGTTATGAGCGAAGAAAGAGCAAGATCGCAGGATATCAGGCCTTTAAAAATTGCTATTATGAACCTTATGCCTACAAAGATAGTAACCGAAACACAAATCTTAAGGCTTATAGGAAATTCGCCGTTACAGGTGGATGTTCAGCTTTTGCACCCTAAAACTTATATATCAAAGAATACTCCGGCCGAACATTTGAGTCTTTTTTATAAAAGCTTCGATAATGTTAAGGAACAAAAGTTTGACGGACTGATAATTACAGGTGCTCCGGTAGAGACAATGGAGTTCGAAGAGGTGGATTATTGGGAAGAACTGAAAGATCTTATGGATTGGAGTGTTACCAATGTGTTTTCTACCTTTCATATTTGCTGGGGAGCTCAGGCAGGTCTTTACCATCACTACGGAATAAAAAAGTATCCTTTGGAGAAAAAGATGTTCGGTGTTTTTCCGCACACTGTAAATGAAAAATATGTGAAGCTGTTCAGAGGATTTGATGATGTTTTTTATGTGCCTCAATCCCGTCATACGGAGGTTAGAAAAGAGGATATCGAGAAAATAGACAGTCTTAAAATTTTGTCCGAATCTCCCGAGTCAGGGGTATATATTGTATGTTCAAAAGACGGAAAACAAATTTTTGTAACAGGTCATTCAGAATATGATGCCGACACTTTAAAGGATGAATATTTCAGAGATATTAAAAAAGGTCTTGATATAGACATACCAAAAAACTATTTTACTGATGATGATCCCAGTAAGCCTCCCATGGTCAATTGGAGAAGCCATGCTAACTTGCTGTACGCAAACTGGCTTAATTACTATGTCTACCAGGAAACACCGTATGATTTGGATACAATGAATAAATAGAGTTGTTTATCGGAGGTGTTCCCACGATATTTTTATAAGGATACTGGAACACTAATACAGCGGGTATAAAATGGATCTTTAAACTGTAAAGTTTCCTTAATTACTTGAACATAATCGTCATGTTGGTTATAATATACTAATAATTCATAGTATGTGATGAAAGAGATTAAGTAAGCTTTTGCCTCTTCAAACAGAGAGTTGGTGTCATGGGTTGGAAACACCAATTTGAAAGCAATTTGCTGAATTTCCCTCTGGAGCAGCCGCCTGAAAATAAAGTAGGGATGGCCGGGTAAGCCCGTTACAGCGCACAAGTGCATGTAAGGCATAATTAAGTGCTTACATGAACATAGGTGGTACCGCAGGCTGACGCTTTGTCCTATGACAGGGCGTTTTTTCATGTCAATTGGACATTTATTAAATGAAAACGAGGTGTTATAAGCACAATGAAACAACAATTAGAAGCAATTCAGAAACAAGCTCTGGATAAACTAGCCCAAATCTCTGAAATTAGGGAGCTTGAAGATTTAAAAGTAGCTTATTTAGGCAAGAAAGGTAAGCTGACACAGATTCTAAAGGGCATGGGTGCATTAAGTGCCGAGGAACGTCCTGTAATCGGACAAATGGCAAATGAAGTCAGGAATACTCTTGAGGAAAGTATCGCAAATACCAGGACACGGCTTGTCCGGGAGGAGCGGAATAAAAGGCTTAAAAATGAAGTTATTGACGTAACTTTGCCCGGGAAAATCAGACCAATCGGCAAGAAACACCCGCTTACATTAGTTCTGGATGAAATTAAGGAAATTTTTCTGGGCATGGGATATGAGATAGCAGAGGGTCCTGAAATTGAATTGGATTACAATAACTTTGAGGCTCTTAATATTCCTAAGAATCATCCTGCCAGGGATACACAGGATACATTTTATATAAGCGAGAATGTGGTATTAAGAACCCATACATCGCCTGTACAAATAAGACATATGCAGAATAATAAGCCTCCAATAAGAATAATATGTCCCGGTCGCGTTTACAGATCCGATGCGGTAGATGCCACCCATTCACCTGTCTTTCATCAAGTAGAAGGCCTTGTTGTGGATAAGGGTGTAACAATGGGAGATTTGGTAGGAACTCTTCAGGCATTTGCAAAATCTGTATTCGGAAAGGATACGAGAGTCCGGTTAAGGCCTCACCATTTTCCGTTTACTGAGCCATCTGCCGAAGTAGATGTTTCCTGCTGGGGCTGCGGCGGCACAGGATGCAGAATTTGCAAAGGTGAAGGCTGGGTTGAGATTCTCGGGGCCGGGATGGTTCATCCCAATGTGCTGAGAGAGTGTAATATAGATCCTGATATATACTCAGGCTTTGCCTTTGGTATGGGAGTGGAACGTATTACAATGGGTAAATTCGGTATTGACGATATGAGATTGCTGTTTGAAAACGATATTCGTTTTCTGAGGCAGTTTTAAAGGAGGAGATAAAAGATGAAGGTACCTGTAAAATGGTTAAGTGATTATGTTAAAATAAATGTTCCTATAAGAGAATATACCGAAGCAATGACCCTTTCCGGTTCTAAAGTTGAAGGCGTGGAGGACATGGGCAAGGACATTGAGAAGGTTGTGGTTGGGAAAATTGTTTCTATGGAAAAACACCCTGATGCTGATAAGCTGCGTATTTGCAAGGTGGATACCGGCAGTGAAGTTTTGCAGATAGTAACAGGAGCACCAAATGTAAAGGAAGGCGATTATATCCCGCTTGCTCTTGTCGGTGCGAAGCTGCCCGGCGGCGAAATCAAACCGACTAAACTTCGTGGGGTGGAAAGCTACGGAATGATGTGTTCTATTGATGAACTCAGCCTGACTAAGGATTACCTTCCTGATGCACCTGATTACGGTGTATATGTATTTAATGGAACTCCGGAATTGGGAATGGATGTGAAGGAAGCTCTGGATTTGGATAAAGTGGTGGAGTTTGAGATCACTTCCAACAGACCTGATTGTCTTTCAATCATAGGTTTAGCCAGAGAAACTGTTGCTACCCTTGGCGAAACTTTTAAAATTCCGGAAGTAAAGGTTAAAGAAGAAGCAGGCGGTGATATCAACGACCTGATTACTATAGAAATAAAGAATCCGGAGCTGTGTTACAGATATGCTGCAAGAGTAGTTGAAGATGTAAAAATCGAACCATCTCCTGCATGGATGCAGAGAAGACTTGCTGCTGCCGGTATGAGACCTATAAATAATATTGTCGATATAACAAACTATGTAATGCTTGAATATGGCCAGCCAATGCACGCATTTGACCTTGATCAGGTTCAGGGGAAAAAAATTATTGTACGGACACCTTACGAAGGAGAAACCATCAGAACTCTGGATGGCCAGGACAGAAACCTTGATTCAGATATGCTTTTAATATGCGATGCGAATCGCCCTATTGGTGTTGCCGGAGTTATGGGCGGAGAAAACTCAGAAATCACCGATAAAACCAAAACTATTTTACTGGAATCAGCCACTTTTAATGGTTCTTCCATTCGTAAAACTGGTAAAAAAATGGGCCTTAGAAGTGAGGCGTCCATCCGTTTTGAAAAAGGGCTGGATATTGAAAACGCAATTCCTGCATTAAACCGCTGCGCCGAGTTAATTGAGCTTTTAGGAGCCGGCAAGATTGTAAAGGGAATAGCAGATTGCAATTGCAAACCATATGAAAAGCGAATATTCATATTTGAACCAGAAAGAATCAACAGTTTTTTGGGAACAGAGATTGAAACAGCGGAAATGGTAAGAATTTTTAAATCTCTGGAATTTGAAGTGGATGAAAAGAAAATGACCCTGATTCCTCCTTCCTTCCGCAACGATATTGTTGAATTGGCTGATTTATGCGAGGAAATTGCCAGATTTTATGGTTATAACAAAATCAAGCCCAGCCTGTTATCGGGAAAGGAATCCATGCAGGGCAGAAAAACATATAAACAAAGTATGGAGGATGTAATCAGAAACGCCATGATTGGCTGTGGGCTGAATGAGGCATACACCCTTTCTTTTGCAAGCCCTAAGGTTTTTGACACCCTAAATCTTGCAAAAGATCATTATCTTCGTAATGCGGTTGTGATTTCTAATCCGCTGGGTGAAGACTTTAGCCTTATGCGAACCACAACACTCCCGGATATGCTAAAATCCCTTTCAACAAATTACAACAGGAATAATCCTGAAGCAGCACTTTTTGAACTATCTTATGTTTATATTCCGATTGAGGGAGAAGAGTTGGCAGATGAGAGGGAAACCTTGACAATCGGCTTGTATGGTGGAACAAGCGATTTTTATGAGCTGAAGGGAATAATGGAAGAGCTTCTGGAGGCTATGGGAATAAAAGAATACGAATTCAGACCGGAAAAGGAAGAAACATGCTTCCATCCGGGCCGTACTGCCAAGTTTTTTGTCAGAAGCAAGAATAAGGAAATGGTCTACGGGGGTATACTGGGTGAGGTTCATCCAGAAGTGGCTGAAAACTATGAATGCCCCGACAGAACCTATGTTGCTGTGGCTGATGTCGGTGTATTAATTGATGCTTCAACAACAGAAAAGCAATACAGGCAGCTGCCGAAGTTTCCGGCAATTACCCGGGACCTGGCTGTTGTAGTAGATGCTGAACTGTATGTTTCCCAGATGCTGGATACCATTAAGCAAAAGGGCGGGGAATACCTTGAAGAGGTAAATATTTTTGATGTTTACAAAGGTGCCCAGGTACCTGACGGAATGAAAAGCGTAGCCTTTTCACTATCATTCAGAGCTTTGGACAAAACTTTAAAAGATGAGGATGTAAACATTGCCATGGAGAAAATCCTAAAAAGACTGGAGAAGGAATTTGGTGCACAAAGGAGATAGAGGATAAACGTATAAAAGACAATGGAAGAACAAATCCATTGTCTTTTTTTAATTTACTAGTGAGCTAATTAAGAGTATATATCATATTATGTACAAGACAGACAACCTGGGGGGTGAAAAAATGAATAATCAAGAATTAGATGAATTAATTGCGGCTTTTTTTCAGGTTGAACAGGCAATATTACAGTTAAGCTTTATTCTATCATTAATTCAGGCAGAAATAGTAAGACTTACTGCAGAAGGTAATAATCAAGAGGAAATTGATAATTTGGTACAGGATTCATTTGTTGTTACGCAAGTAATACTGCAGTTGACATCTATCTTATTACTTATTCAGGCAGAGATAGCCGGGCTCAGCACCGAAAACGGCGTCGAGAACGCAGCTTAAGGCTAAATTTGAGGGCGGTCATGCCCCACCTGAGATATTAATCCCCACCCAATACCTAAGTGGTGGGGAGATTTTTATTCTCGTTATGGTATATTGGTGAACAGGTATATTCCTGATTACCGGTTTTGTATTTAGTGTCGTGATACCCTAATACATATGTGTTGGTGGATCTAACCTCATGCTCAAACAGTTTTACGGCAAGTTTGTTGTCAAGGTTGTTATAGCTTGCCGGCTTTGTTATTATGGGGAGCTGAGCTTTATTTTTTATTTCCGATAAAAGTATCCTGCCGGTTTCATTAAAGCCTAATACTCTTATGTATTGGGCATATCCATTACATTTAAGTTCTTCTAAAAATTCTTCGGTCATACCTGTCAGCATTGAAATGAGGATTCTTTTAATACGTGAAGCAGGGTAGCGTTTAGTCACAACCTTCGCTATAAACTCATTATAAGAGGTGGATTCCATAGCAGCCTGTTTCAGGCGGTTTTCCAGACCTTCCTCAATATATGGAAGAGAACGGATTTCACTTATACTCTTTGTCCTGAAAGCATAAAGCAGTATATTTTCAAAGGCCTCGGGAAATACTGGTCCTCTGCCTGAGGAAAATTCGGCAAACATTAGCTCNAAACATTGCTCGGCCATATTATTGAATAAAAATGCATCATCTTGATGTGATAAACCAATAGCAGTTTTTTCCTGAATATATTGCCGGATTGAAGTAGCGCTTGAGAAAGAGGCAGCACGTTCTAAGCTGTTATAATCCTGCCCGATTCTTTTGGCGGTCATGGGTTTTATAGTACTTTTCAGACGCTTAAGGGCTTTTATGTATTCTATTCCCAAAATATTATTTGGCTTATTAACAGCACTTATAATATTATTAATCTTTGCTTTATCATAATGCTTTTGTAGGCTATCTGTCTCATTGTTTAAGAGCACTGCTTTTAACGCTTTTTGTCGTGCCAGTGCATACGGATGCCCATTGCTTAGTTGGGTTTTAAGATTTTCTTTAAATGATTGGTTTTCACATACAAATTGGTCAGCTGCAGCTTCAAGAATCCCGATACAGCCTTCCTCACTTCCAAAGCACAGATGGTCAATTATGCCAAGGTTATTGAGAATACTTACTGCCCCTGCAGCAAAATATTCAGCTGAAGCACAGGAAAAAGCAGAAGGCAACTCTACGACAAGATCAGCACCAGAAACTAAAGCCATACGAGTGCGAACCCATTTTGACACAATTGCCGGTTCTCCCCGCTGCACAAAATTACTGCTCAAAACACATACCAGGCCTTGAGCTTTTGTTGCACTCCGGGCATAATTAAGGTGATGTACATGCCCCAAATGCAGAGGATTATATTCTGCAATAACCCCGACAACTGACATAAACCGAATCTCCGTTGGATAAACTATAGTGTAATATAAAAATAGTATACCCCATATTTTTACCTTTGAGGAGGTTTTAAAGCCATCATAACTGAAAAAACATGTTGCCAGTGATGGTTTTATGTGATACAATAACTTTGGTTAAGTGCATTTTTGATGAGAGAGTGGGTGTTTCCCACTCTTTGCGTTTGTATAGGGAGGTATGGATGGCTAAAAAAAGCATATCAGAGTTGGTTAAGGAAATTGCGCTTCCCCTGGTTTCAGATGCAGGCTGTGAGCTGGTTGATGTGGAGTTCGTCAAGGAGGGCAGCAACTGGTTTCTAAGAGTATATATTGATAAACCGGAAGGTGTATCTCTGGATGATTGCGAAAATGTAAGCAGGCCTTTAAACAAGAAACTTGACGAATTGGATCCTATTACCCATGAGTTTTATTTAGAGGTATCCTCACCGGGGATTGAACGTCCTCTGAAGAAACCGGAGGATTTTGTAAGAGCCATCGGAAGTATTATAGAAATAAGGTTGTATAAAGCTGTTGACAATACCAAACGATTTGAAGGTGAGCTGGTATCCTGTAATGATGGACATCTCACCATCAAAACCGAGAATGATATAAACTATGTATTTGAATTGAAGGATATCGCAAAAGCTAAGAAAGTATTTAAATTTTAATCTGGAGGTAAGTTGAAGATGAGCGCTGAGTTGCTTTACGCCCTGGACCAATTGGAAAAAGAGAAGGGCATTGACAAGGAGACTATAATCGACGCACTGGAACAAGCGTTAATTTCAGCGTATAAAAAGAATTTTGGATCTGCCCAAAGCGTAGAGGTGTCCATAGATAGAAACACAGGCCAAATTAGAGTTTACGCTTTAAAAACAATAGTTGATGAAGTAACTGATGCAGCTACCGAAATGTCTATTGAGCAGGCCCGAATATTCGGACCTGATTTTGAAGTAGGCGACATAGTTGAGGTGGAAGTTACACCGAAAAAATTCGGGCGCATTGCGGCTCAAACAGCTAAGCAGGTTGTAATGCAACGAATTCGCGAAGCTGAGCGAGGACTTATCTTTGACGAATTTGCAAACCGGGAGGAAGATATTGTAAACGGTGTAGTAAGCCGATTTGACAGAAAAAATGTGGTTATCGACTTAGGAAAGGCTGAGGCTGTTTTGCCGCCTTCAGAACAAACACCGGGGGAAAAATACAATATCCATGATCGGATAAAAGTATATGTAATCAATGTCAAAAAAACAAATAAGAATCCCCAAATATATGTATCCAGAACTCATCCCGGCCTCGTAAAAAGGCTGTTGGAGCTGGAAGTTCCTGAAATTGCAGATGGAACTGTTGAGATTAAGACCATTGCAAGAGAAGCTGGTTCAAGAACAAAGATTTCCATTTTCTCCCGTAACGAAAATGTGGATCCTGTCGGAGCCTGTGTAGGGCAAAGAGGAGGCCGCATAAGGGCAATTGTTGATGAGTTGCGGGGTGAAATGATTGATGTTATTAAATGGAGTCAGAGTGATGAAGAATATATAGCCGCCAGTCTAAGTCCTGCTAAGGTACTGCAGGTGGATTTAGATGAAGAGAATAAAGTTGCAAGAGTAGTTGTACCGGATTTTCAGTTGTCGCTTGCCATAGGTAAAGAAGGACAAAATGCGAGACTTGCAGCCAAACTAACAGGCTGGAAAATTGATATTAAGAGCGAGTCGCAATTAAGGAATCAAATTGAATCTCAGCTCTTTAATCTGGACTCCATATCTTATGAAGATGATGAATACGAAGCTGATTTGGACGAAGTAACAGAAGTGTCAGGTGACACAGAACCGGAACAGGAATATAATGCGGAAGAAGATTTAGATGCAGCTGAAGAGAAAAATTATGACCAGGAAGCTGATGCTGTAGAAGATACCGATGTACCGGATGAGGAAATTTCAGAACAAGAGACTGAAGCAGAAATTGAGCCGGAGGAAAAAGTTTAACGATAATTTAGAACCATTTAAGGGGTTAGATTATGAAAACAAGAAAAATTCCTATGAGACGATGTGTGGGATGCCGGGAAAAAAAGGATAAACGAGAGCTTCTCAGAATTGTTAAAAACAATGAAGGAGAAATATTTGTGGATCCCACCGGGAAAAAAAACGGACGCGGCGCTTATATATGTAAAAGCATAGAATGCTTTAATAAAGCACGAAAAGCAAAGAGTCTCAGCAGTGAGTTTTCCTGTGAGATCCCGGAATCGGTTTATGATGAAATAAATAAACAACTGGAGGGCTATGTGGGAAGATAAAATTTACTCTTTTATTGGATTAGCAAAGAAGGCCGGAGCCGTTATGGCGGGTGAAGGGTCAACGCAGATATCGCTGAAGAAAGGGAAAGCATACTTGATAATTATTGCGGAAGATGCTTCTTACAACACAAGAAAAAAGATGGATACAGCTTTGCATAACAGCAAGATTCCTCTCGTTGAATTCGGACAAAAGAATAAACTGGGTCAAATGCTGGGCAAATCCTATCTTTCAGTTATTTCTGTCACAGATCACGGTTTTGCTGAGAGAATAAAAGAACTGATTGAACAAAACAAGAATAATGATAATACGGCACACGGGGGTGGCTTTTTTGAACAAACCAAAAATTCATGAGCTGGCAAAGGAACTGAATGTAACAAGCAAAAGGCTCATGGAAAAACTTAATGAAATAAATATTTTTCCCAGGAGTCATATGACTACCCTGGAGGAGGATGAACTTCAAAGACTATATAAACATATAGGAGTAGTTCAGCGCGACAAAGATGATGCGGATAGTTCGCCGAGCAATGGTGATGCTAAGCCTGACTTATCAGAGGCCAATACAAGAAAAAGTGCCCCACGTATCATTAGAAAAACAGAGGTTATCTTCCATGATGAACCTTTGGTACAAGAGCCAAAGGAGAAAAGAGACCGGAAGACTATTGTCCGCACGTCAGACAGTAATGATGGTTTAATGGCCGGGTTTACCCGTAAAAAAGACAGTGCTGTTGTCAATGTCAGAAAGCGGACAAAACCGGAGCGAACAAAACCTGCAGAGGAAACCAAACCTGTGGCAAAGGTGGATACCGGGAAACTTACCAATGCACCTCAAGAGCCGGTTGGTGATATATTAAGCATTAAGAAAGTTACAAAAAGACCTAAGGATATAAAAAATGAAGAAGTGAAAAGCACTAGTGCTAAAGAGCAGGAGAATATGCAAAAAGACGCTATTATTGATGAGACAGAAATACAGGTTATAAAAAAGGTTGAAAAAGTTTCGAAAAGACCTGTTGAAAGTGCTGGAAAAGAACAGGCAGAGAGTGAAAAGAGCAGCGAAAAAGCAGCTAAGACCGAGACTATTGATACTCAGGCAGCTAAGCAAAAGGACACAGCTGAAGAAAAGTCCGTTGCTGCTGAGGCGAAAGATATAAAGAAACCGTCTCGTCAGGAAGCCGACACTTTAAATAAGGTCGAATCTAAAGAGATAAAACAGGAAGAAAAGCCTGGTGAGAGGGATACGTCTAAAGCTCCGGTGCAGGGCCAGCAAGGGACTGTGTCTAAACCCCGTAATAGAGCACCACGTGATAGTGGATACCAAGGTCAGCGTCGAGGCAGCGGTTCTGCAGGAATGCGTCCTTCATTTGATAAAGACGCAAAATCAGGCGACCTAAGAAGTGACGGAGGCAGAGGAGCTTCAGGTAGCAGAAACAAGCCTTTAACTATCCCCAAAGCTGTTACACCTCCCGGATTAGTGGAAGAAAAAGTCTTAACCAGAGGAGAGAGAAGATCCTTCCAGGGAGTTGAAAAGCAAAAGGAAGAGAAGAAAGAACTCAAGAGAGATCTTGCCCGTTCTAATGTCGCTAGCGTCAGCAAGAGCAAACAATTAAAAAAGAAGCTGGATACAGTTATTGGACATAAAGCCAGGGTTAAAGATATGATGTCCGATGATTTTGTCATTGATGTTTTTTATGATGATACCGAGGAAGCTATAAATATTAAGAAAGCCGGGAGAAGGATTAAGAAGAATAAAACAAAAGAGAAATATATACCTCCAAAGGCAGTATTAACTGATATCACAGTTAACGAGACCTTAACTATTAAAGAGCTTGCCGAGGCGTTGAAAAAATCGGTGGCTGAAGTGATTAAACGTCTGTTCCTTATGGGAATAACAGCTACGCAAAACGAAGTAATCGACTATGAAACTGCCGCAATTATAGGTGATGAATTCGGGGTTAAGGTTCATAAAGCGGTAGTGTTAAGTCATGAAGACATCTTGTTTGATGACTCCGAAGACGGTGATGACGAACTAGAACCGAGAGCTCCTGTTGTTGTTGTGATGGGTCATGTCGACCATGGTAAGACATCGCTTTTGGATGCCATTAGAAGCGCAAATACTGCTGAACAGGAAGCGGGTGGAATTACCCAGACAATTGGTGCTTATACTGTGAACCTTCATGGCAGAGATATAACATTCCTTGATACACCCGGACACGAAGCCTTTACAGCAATGCGGGCCAGAGGTGCACAGGTTACT
>JGI24710J26742_10001959_pt1 | contig 18692 bp, 16 predicted proteins | sample BioPla2DNA2_FD_26742 | JGI IMG/M metagenome (IMG submission 26742) | reverse complement strand
TAAAGTTGGGAGAAAATGAAGTTGATAAAGCAAGTGCCAATTTAATAAAATTAGCAAACATATCCACTGTTAAACCGTCTTTACTCATGATATTAACGAATACTCAAATGGCCTATCGAAGGCCTGACGGTGTTTATGTGATCCCGCTTGGATGTTTAAAACCTTAATGGGAGTGGTTTTTGTTTAATCCGACATTCTAAATACCGGGTTGAAAAGAAGATATTATTTGGTCTTATAAAAAATACTCAACTGAACAAGGTTGACTTTAAGGGATTATTTGACTGCAAAAACAGACAAAAACGGCATATTATTCTCGACCCGGCAGCCGGGCCAGCTTCGCTATTTACAATCAGTTAAAAAACCTTTAAAAGGGAAGGTGAGGCAAGACTTCTTCAGATGTAAGAAATCAATCTTACGACCTGCTACTTGTGCAATAAATCATGTTTTTTATGACATCGAATCTGAAAAGCATGACGTTGTTCATACAGATTCATTCGCAATTCTGCTCTTTGCACCGAAGGTTTTTTTAAGGTTGTCGTGTCAAACCTTCGTACTTTATCAAATGGGATGAGGGTGTAAAATCTAATATTGCCTGTAAGGATAAGACGATTCTGCCGACGGTTGACAAGGTTGTTCGCTCTTCGAAAGAACGCAGAGGAAAGAGCTTTTTGACAACGACATTGAGCAGATGAGCTCATCCACTTCTTTTTCTTGGAATAATGACAAAGTCTGATATACTTGATACGGGACTTTTTTGAGTGATGTTGCCGATTCTGCTCATCACTACATAATTTTTGAACAAATCAAGAGAGAAGACGCTTTAATGAGGAAATAGCATGAATAAGAAAAAGCTGATAGCCAACGGACAACTGATTCTCGCCAGTGCGATCTGGGGGTTCGCCTTTGTTGCACAAAGGGTGAGTATGGGGATCGTGGGGCCGTTTACTTTCGGAGCAACTCGCTATATGCTCGGAGCTTTGACTCTCTACATGCTGATTTTGGTGCTTCGATCCAAAGGGCAGGAATACGTCATCGATAAGGGAGCTGTCAAGGGAGGCATTGCTTGCGGAGTGTTTTTATTTTGTGGAAGCTCCTTGCAGCAAATAGGTCTTGTTTACACGACAGCGAGCAAGGGAGGGTTTATCACCACGCTCTACATCATCATCGTCCCTGTTTTAGCCGGAATTTTCTTCCGGAAGAAGATCAGTCTGAAGGTGTGGGTCGGTGTCATTTTGGCGATAATGGGCTTGTATCTTTTGAGCTTTTCGGGCGCCGTCGAGGACATCAACATAGGGGACGTGCTGGTATTCGGGGGATCCTTTTTATGGGCGGGTCATATCTTTGCGATTGATCACTATGTCAATAAATACGAGCCTTTGGTGCTTTCGATGGTTCAGTTCATGTTTGCTTCTGTCGTGAGCGGAGTCATGGCTCTGATCCTGGAGACTGTGGAAATAACAGCTATCCTCAGCGCCGCCGTTCCGATCCTTTATGCCGGCGTCTTGTCGGCAGGGGTAGGGTTTACTCTTCAGATGATGGGGCAGCGTCATACGGATCCGACGATTGCATCGATGATCTTAAGTTTGGAAGCGGTATTTGGAGCCGTCGGCGGTTTCTTGCTTCTCAACGAACGGATGACGGCTCGTGAACTCATCGGCTTTGTGTTGATTTTTGCCGCCATTATTTTGGCGCAATTACCTGAGAAAAAGAGGGAATTTGAATGAAACAGTTGGATTTAACACGTCGCTTGGCCATAACTGCACTACTGGTAGCTCTGATCTTTATCGGGACGTATGCGATACAGATACCGATGCCCTTTTCACAGGGAGGACTGATCCACGCAGGAGATCTCGTGTTCTTTACCGTCTGCCTGCTCTTTCCTCCAAAGCAAGCTGCATTGGCAGGGGCCTTCGGAATGGGTCTGTTTGACCTGCTCTCTCCCTATGCCATTTGGGCTCCTTTTACCTTTGTTATTCGCCTTGTCATGGGATTTGTCATATCGACGATTGCTCAAGACAGTGATAAGTTTGTCCGTCAAGCTTTGGCTCTCATCGTCGGCCTTCCGATTCTTATCGGAGGCTATTATGTCGCCGAGGCCATTCTCTACGGAAACTGGATTACACCTGTTCACTCCATTGGCGGGAACTTCAGCCAGTGGTTGATCGGGGCAGGGGGATCTCTACCCTTGACAAAAGTTCTCCGCTCCATCCCATCGATTAATAAGCTGCGCTGATTGATAGCCGGTTTACAAAAGAGAATCTCTGCTGAAAAAGGAGATTCTCTTTTTTCATGCTCTATCCGAGGACGTCGCCCGGTTTAGCCGGAAGGTCAGGAGTGATGAGGATGACGCCACCTTCAGAATACGTTCCGAGGATGAGAACCTCCGAGAAAAAATTGCCGATCTGCTTTACGGGGAAATTGACGACACCAAGCACTTGTTTTCCGATGAGATCTTCCGGGCGATAGTGTCCGCAGATCTGTGCAGAGGAGTTTTTTACACCGATCATTTCGCCGAAATGAACTTTCAGTCGATACGCCGGCTTTCTTGCTTTTTCAAATACAGCGGCTTCTATAATGACTCCGACGCGAATGTCGAGCTTTAAAAAATCATCGAAATGTACTAAAGGTTTCAGGTCTTTCCTCATAATGTGGCCTCCTGAGAAAAAGTAGGACTAGGTATGAACCAAATTATATATCTCAGTGCTCAGTTTGTGGATGGTATTTTCCAAATCAGGCACAAAATTATTGTTTGAGGGAATCCGATACCTATTTTAATACATAATTTCGCTGTCCTCTGCGGTCCTGTGAGCGATGGGAGTATCGGGTGTTGGATTGTTGAAATCGGTTTGCAACAATCGGTAGCTTAAAAGGCTTTTTGCTGCTTTGGGAAAGTTTATTCTTTATTTTGAGACAAACAAGATGTTACGGGGAATAAATAAATAAAAACCATAGAAAAAGATTCTTCCCTGAGGAACAGGATAAGAAGTTCGGGAAAATGTCTGTCATAACAGGACGAGAGATAAGGAGAGAGCATGACCACACCGGAAGAAAAGAAGTATGTGAGCGAACTGATTGAAAGAGCGAAAAAGGCACAAAAGGTCATCGAAGGATATGATCAGGAAAGAGTCGATCATCTCATTACCGCCATTGTCTGGAATATTGTCAGACCCGGCACGATAGAAAAGATCTCCGAGTTTGCAGTAGATGAAACGCAGATGGGTAATTACGAATCCAAATATGCCAAACTAAATACAAAGCTTAAAGGCGCTCTGAGAGATATGAAGGGCAAAAAAAGTATAGGGATTGTCGAAAGGGATGAAGAAAAAGGCCTTTTTAAAGTCGCCAAGCCGGTCGGCGTCATTGCAGGAATTCTCCCGACAACAAATCCTGAAGCCACTCCCGTTCTCAAGGCTATTATGGCGGTGAAGACTCGAAACGCCCTAGTGATGTCTCCTCATCCAAGAGCGAAGAAGACGAATACCATGATCGTAAAAATTATCCGGGATGTCTTGAAAAAATACGATGCCCCGGAAGATTTGGTCATTGCAATAGAAGAGCCGACACTCGGGAAAACTCTAGAACTAATGCGTCAGGCGGATCTTGTTTTGGCGACCGGCGGAGGAGCGATGGTTCGTTCTGCATATACATCCGGCACCCCGGCATACGGAGTAGGTGTAGGAAATGCGGTGGTCGTCGTCGACGAGACGGCGGACCTGAAGAGCGCGGCGGATATGATCATGAGGAGCAAGACTTTTGACTTTGCAACAAGCTGTTCCGCCGAGAACTCTCTTGTTATCCAAGAGGGGATCTATGACGAGATGGTGAGAGAACTTGAGGAGGTGGGAGGCTACCTTCTCAGAAGTGAGGAAAAAGCGAGTCTTCAGGCAAATATGTGGAAAAACAGAGTGCTCAATAACGACGTGATTGCACAACCCGTTGAGAAGATCGCTGAAGTCGGAAAAATTGACCTTCCCGAGGGAAAGAAATTTCTGATGGTGGAAGAGAGCGGAGTCGGAGCGGAGTATCCGTTTTCCGGGGAGAAGCTTTCACAGGTTATTGCGCTATATAAATTCAATGAATTTGAAGAAGCCATCGACAGAGTCAATGAGATCACGCAGTATCAGGGAAAAGGGCACTCTTGCGGCATTCACTCGACAGATGAAAAGCGAATAGAAGAGTATGCCTTAAAGACGTATACGAGCCGAATCATGGTCAGACAGCCTCAGTGTCTTGCCAACAGCGGTGCGTGGACAAACGGGATGCCCATGACGCTGAGTCTCGGATGTGGAACTTGGGGAGGAAATATCTCAGGTGAGAATATTACGTGGAAGCATCTGTTGAATATGACATGGGTATCGTACCCCATTGCCGCCAATCAGCCCACGGATGAAGAGCTGTTCGGGGAAGTTATGAACGAGTAAGCAGATGCGAAGGGTGATGCCGGCAAGTATGAAAATTGCCGGCTCCTTTTATGTGGCTTTGCCCGCTGTTTTTCGTGTTATATTGGTGTCAGAACATATTCATCAGTTCGGGAGAAGACTATGAAGAAAAGGATCTGGCTTTCTACACTGCTGTTGCTGGCTCTTTTAGTGACGCCCGTATTTTCTGAAAGCCCTTTTGCGACTGTTTTTTTGGAAAGAGAGGCATTTTCTGAAGGGAAGCTTGAAAATCTCGAGTGGACGCAAGACGGGCTGATTCTTTCACCGGGAACCGAAAAAGGCGTGTTTGTTTCCCGGGAGTTAGACGTGCCACCTTTTGAGAGCGTGGTTCTTTCCTGGAATGCGATGACTCCGATAGGAACGGCTCTCGAAGTGGAAGCAAGACTCTTTCATGAGGACGCACAGAAATGGTCGGATTGGCTCAGCTGGGGAGTCTGGCGGAAATCTCCTGTGAAGCGCTCTGTTTCCACCGGAGACGAATTAGCCGAGATAAGCTATGATACAGCTCAGCTCAGGGGAGTTGATGCGCGCGCTACGAAGATACAGGTTCGGGCGACGCTCCAGGGAGAGGGAATCCGCCTTAGAAGAATTACTTATACTCTATATGACAGTTCTGTCCCCGAAAGAGAAGTATGCGCAGAGCATACGGGTTTTTCGCAGCTTCCCGAGGTTGCCTATTCCCAGCAGATCAGAGAGCCCGGGATTGCCTCCGTTATGTGCTCGGCAGTCACCATGTGCACGCAGCTTGTCCTATCCGGAGAAGATCTTCTTCCTGAAGAGGTCGCGTTAAGTCAATACGATGCCTATCTCGACGGCTTCGGAAACTGGAGCTATACGGCTTCTTTTGCGGGAGAACTCGGCTATAAATCATATGTGACTTATGCTGATGAAGAAGAACTATTGAGACTTCTCGATGAAGGCAGAGCGGTGGGCATGTCCGTGAAATACTCCAATACAGAAGGGGAAGCTTATCCTTATATTGAAGGAGCGCCCCTTTCAACAGCCGGGCATCTTCTGACGGTTCGAGGCTACGAATGGAGAGACGGAGAGCGCTATTACTTCGTGTCTGATTCCGCGGCAGGCAGTGATGAGGGAGCTCTTCTCAGTTATAAAGGAGGGCAGCTGATGGATGCGTGGATCAGCCGGATTCTCTATGTGGTCGAGGACAAAGAGACACAGGAAAACAGTATAGAGCGTAAAGAAATTCTATTTGCTCCTTCGAAGACTGAAGGAGAGTATATACTTCAGGGCGATATTCCATTTTCAGTAGGGAAGGATTTTCGAGGAAATGCCTTCAAACAGGCGGGAGGAGGGATCATCGCCTATATGATAGAGGGGGACTCTAATACTTATTATGACATTCAGATGACAGGCAAGAATCAATTCCGTTTTATGAATGATGTTTCGGCAGAAGATGTCACTGTCTATTTCATGAGTAATGAAGGGATGACTCTCGTTGCAAAAATGGAAGAAGAATCATCTGTATGGTCGCTGAAGGAGCCGATTCTAACTATTGTCGCTTTTGTTGCAGTTGCTCTGATAACCGTTGTTATCAAGCGAATAACAATAATAAGGTGACGAAATCCAAGTAAATATGTATTGTGATTTTGGTTGAGTTTTTGTTGTTCATTATCAAGGTTATCATCGACTGCTTTTGCAGAAGGGGACAGACTTTTCAGAGAGTTTAAAGGTGGCTTAAGTGAAAACTTTATCCTTTAGGAGTGCGTTTTTCGATCAAAAATCTCAAACAGGACGGAGACCTGTTGAATATACCGCTTTTTCTTGTCGATGAGGCGTTTTGTCTGATAGATGTTGCCTTACATGAGATGACTCAGGATGCATAGTTTTTATATTTAATCCCTTATTATTTACGTATTCAAGCATCGCTTTCTGGCGGTGTTTTTTGTATTGACAGGCGGTATGAATGCGTCTATTATATAAATACATAAACAGATGTTTATATGTTTAGGGGGTTATATGGGGTTTGAAAATCTCGATCAGATGGCGGAGTTTTTCCGGGTTCTCGGGGATAAGAATCGACTTCGAATTTTATATCTGTTGATGGAAAAAGAACATAATGTGACGGAGATCGCTTCTCAGCTGGACATCTCTCAGCCTGCAACTTCGTCCCATTTACGGATTTTAAATAGTCATTTTATTGTAAAAAAACGCAAGGAAGGCAGGGAGGTCATCTACAGCCTGGATGACGAGCATATCTATAAGATTCTCGATCAGGCGAGGGTGCACCTGAGTCATATCTACGTATGAAGACAAATTGGTATCTGCATGGTCTGAACTGTGCTAACTGTGCGCTGAAAATTGAAGAAGAGCTCAAGCAGCATCCGCTCGTTGAAGAAGCGGCCATTGACCCTGTCCGTTTCCGTCTGGTGGTAAAGAGCAAGGAAGCTCAGATTGCCTCGATTATTGAAGAGATCGTTTACCGCCATGAGAGCCATGTAGAGGTGAGGAGGGAGGCGCTTGAGAGAGAGAGTTTTCCCGTTCCCAAGCTTCTCATCGTTTCGCTTGTGCTTTTTGCCGCCTCTTTCTTTTTCGAGGGGCATTTCAAGACAGCGCTTGCAATGGGAGCCTATTTCTTTGGAGGGCATCGAGTTATCCAAGCCGCTGCACGTACATTCTTTACAAGGGATGTGTTTAATGAAAATTTCCTCATGACACTGGCGACCTTCGGGGCCATATATCTTGGTGAATTTGCAGAAGCCGCCGCTGTCATGTTGTTTTTTGAGATAGGCGAGTACTTTCAGGATCTGGCGGTGGAGCGTTCTAAGAAGAGCATTTCCGCTCTCATGGATCTACGCTGCGATCGCGCCCGGGTCGAGAGAAACGGCGAAGTGATCGAAGTCGATCCTGCGGAAGTTTCTCCGGGTGAGATTCTTCTCGTTGTTCCGGGCGAGAGGGTGCCCATCGATTCGGTCGTCTGGCAGGGAGAGACGACTCTTGATACGAGTTCAATGAGTGGAGAGGCGATGCCGGTGTATGTGGAGGAAGGCTCCGATGTTTTAAGTGGAAGCATCAATCGAACACATGCGGTAAAACTCAAGACGGTGAAGACATATCAGGATTCAGCGCTGGCAAGAGTCCTTGAAATGGTGGAAAACGCCTCTTTGAAAAAAGCGCCGACAGAGCGATTTATTACGCGCTTTGCCAGATACTATACACCGGCGGTTGTGGTTGCGGCACTTCTTCTTGTGCTCATTCCGGTTTTCTTTTTCGCTCAGGCCTTTGAGGTATGGCTGTATCGAGCGCTCATCTTTTTAGTTGTCTCGTGCCCTTGTGCTTTAGTGGTGTCGATTCCGCTGGCGTTCTTTGCCGGGATCGGGACGGCAAGTGCGCACGGAATCTTGATCAAAGGAGGAAGCGACTTGGAAATGCTTGCTTCTATCGAGACCATCGCTTTTGACAAGACGGGCACTCTGACAGAGGGACGCTTTGCCCTTCAGGAGATCCTTGCCGAGCCCGGTATCGATGCCGATGACATGCTGGAGATGGCCGCGTATGCAGAAAGTCTCTCTTCGCATCCGATCGCGCAATCACTTGTAAAGGCATATGGAAAAGTCATTGATCACACACGGCTCGGCAGCATGCGCGAATTCAGCGGTTCAGGTGTTCATGCAGAGGTTGGCGGCAGGGAAGTCCGGGTTGGAAAGAGCGGATTTGTAGGAGCCGATGACAATCTCCCGGGCATCCATGTGAGTGTGGATGCAGAGTACTGGGGAAGTTTTGTCGTTGAAGATGCGATCAAGAAATCCGCTGCTTCGACAATCGATAAGCTGAAGAAGATGGGAAGGGAGATCCTCCTTTTAAGCGGCGATGCCTCTGTGCATGTTGAACAGGTCGCCGATGCGCTGGGAATTGAAAAATTTTACGGAGGCCTTTTGCCGGATGAAAAGGTGCGACATATTGAAGAGATCGCAAGGATGAAAAAAGTCCTGTTCGTCGGCGACGGCATTAATGACGCGCCTGTCCTTGCTGCTTCCGATGTAGGAGTGGCCATGGGAGGTGTGGGAAGCGATGCTGCGTTGGAGGCGGCGGATATCGTTCTCATAAGCGATGAAATCGACAAGCTGCCCAAAGCCATAGAGATATCCCATCGCACAAAGAGAATACTGTTTCAAAACATAATTTTTGCCATCGGTGTAAAAGTATTGGTAATGATTTTGGGGGCTGCCGGCATAGCGAATATGTGGCTTGCCGTCTTTGCTGATGTAGGTGTTGCTCTTCTTGCGGTCTTGAATAGTTTGCGGGTATTTTTTGATAGAAGTGCATAGAAGATTTTTGAACGTAAAAACAGATAGAATTCGGCAAGACAGTCTCATGGACTGTCTGCTTTTCTTTATTATGTTCAACTGAAAATCGATTGCGGATAGGTTCATTCATCTCTTTTGGCCGGCATTATGCCGATTTGAGCCAAGAATGCGTTATAATTGATTTTGAATGGAGGGGGAATGGTATGAAGAGCAAGGTATTTTTTAAGCCCTGTACAATATTTGATCCGCCGCTTTTGAGCAAAGTTGCAAGAGAGTTGTTTGAAAAAATGATCGAAGAAGAGCACATTGAGCTCTTGGAAGAAGTGCCTCTCAAAGTACATTTCGGGGAGAAGGGGAATACGACCTTTTTAAGCCCGGCTTGTTTTGACGGTGTTATAGATGTTCTGGAGGAGAAAGGGATAAAGACGCGGTTTATGGACAGCAATGTCCTCTATCGAGGTTCTCGCACGACGCGTGAAGAACATCTGAAGACGGCAAGAGAACACGGGTTTACTCGCATTCCTATTACGATTGCAGACGGTCATCATGGAGAAGAAACACAAATTGTGTCCATTGAAGGAGAGTATTTTGACTCGGTGATATTGGGCAAGGCATATGAGCAATTTGATCAGTTTGTGGTGTTGGCTCACTTCAAAGGACATAATCAAGCGGGATTTGGCGGAGCGATGAAACAACTTGCGATGGGTTTTGCCAGCCGCGCAGGAAAGATGGCACAGCACGCCGGCATCCGTCCGTGGGTGAAGGAGGATAAATGCATTGCCTGCGAGACTTGTCTGGAGTATTGCGACCACAGTGCTATCACTATTGACGAGGTTGCCCATATTGATCCGGAGCTCTGCGTGGGATGCGCGGCATGCATCGCAGGTTGTCCGACGGGAGCGGTTGCCCACGATTGGAGCGGGGAGAATTTTATTGAAAAACTGGCCGAGTATGCTTATGGGGCACAGAAAGACAAGGAGATGATCTATATCAATTATCTCCTCAATATTACAGAACTCTGCGATTGCGTAGGAAGACCGCTCGATATCATTGCAGATAATATCGGCGTCTTTGCCTCTACGGATGCGGTGGCAATCGATAAAGCGTGTTTGGATACGCTGCAGGAAAGAGAAGGGAGCAAACTTTTTGAAAAAGGGAGAGCTACTCTTGTGCATGCCCATAAGCTCGGTATGGGTTCTCTCGAATATGAGTTGATAGAGATATAGGGGAAAAGATGAATATTTCGATTGAAAGAATACTTGCGCTCTCCGACGCCTTCGGTCCGTCGGGATTTGAAGAAGATGTCGTCGCTCTTCTTCGAACGTACTTTCAAGACAGTCAATATGAACTTGAAGAAGATAGACTGAGAAACCTCTATGTCCGAAAAGAAAGAAAAGGCGCTCTGTGCGTGATGCTCGATGCCCATACCGACGAGGTCGGCTTTATGGTGCAGAGCCTTCTTCCGAAGGGGACAATGAGACTGGCTCCGCTCGGAGGCTGGGGTTCACAGTTCGGTTCGTTGCGGCTGGCGGCAAGAAATTCCCGTGGGGATTTGATTGCGGGCATGGTGGTTTCACCTCCGCCGCACTTTGAAGAGGCGCGCAAAGGAGGAGATCTTTCCTCCGTGGTTTTTGATGTAGGAGCGAGCAGTATAGAGGAAGTGAAAGAAAGCTATGGACTGAATTTGGGCTCGCCCCTTGTCCCTCATGTGAAAAGCCGCTTTGATGAAGAGCGGGGGAAATTCTATGGAAAAGCGTTTGACTGTAGGATAGGATGTGCGGCTCTTGTCGAAANACTTTTAGCTCTGGAGAATAAGCGGACACCGTTTGAAATTGTCGGAAGCTTTTCTTCTCAGGAAGAAGTCGGACATAGGGGGGCAATCGTTGCGGCTCAGAATGTAAAGCCCGATATTGCTATTACATTTGAGGGGGCGCCGGCAGACGATACTTTTCCCGTCGACCAGGTTCAGTGCGCGTTGGGGAGGGGGCCTATGCTTCGCCACATGGACAGGAGCATGATCACACATCCGAGATTTCAGCGTTTTACTTTGGATATTGCTCAAAAAGAGGGGATTTGCCATCAGGAAGCTGTCCGCCTCGGCGGCGGCACAAACGGTGCCGCCATCCACCTGACGAAGCGAGGTGTTCCGACGATTGTCATTGGCATCCCCGTGCGCTATATTCACTCGGGAGAGGGGATTTGCGCGCTCAGCGACGTGGAAGATGCTGTGAAGCTCGCTCTTGCCGTCGTAGAAAATCTTACGGAAGACATCGTCGCAAGCTTTTAAATCTCTTGTACTGTATGAACATAAATGATCTGTGGAGGTGCGGTTGCGTGAAAAAGTTTCTCTTTCTTCTCAGCAGTGGAGCGGGCCGGGGCAAATCGATTCGCTATATACGTGATATCCGGCATGTTTTTACCTCTTGCGGAATGCAGGATATGCTCGAGGTTCGCCTGACGGAGCATGAGAATCACGTGATCGAGCTCGCCAGAGAGTTTTCTTGCGAGCAGGGAGAAAATGGCGTCGTCTATGCCTGCGGCGGAGACGGATCTCTCGGCGAAGCGGCAAGCGCTGTATTGGGGACGGGCTGTGCCCTCGGAGTGATTCCCTTGGGGACGGGAAATGACTTTGCCAAGTCTGTCCTTCCCACACTGGATGCCAAAAAGTTGTTTGCAGCGACACCGAATCCACAGATACGCCCGATTGACATCATTGCGCTTCGGATGAACGCAGAAGAAAAGCCAAGCGCGTATTGCATCAATGTCATGTCCTTCGGATTTGACACCTTGATTCTTGCAAAAACGTATGCGCTGCAGGAAAAGTTTCCCTTTCTTGGAGGCATGTCTTACTTTGGAGGGGTCGGTGTGTCGCTGTTTAGCAATAAAAGCTTCTTGACGCGCGTGGGCTTTACTCGAGGAGACGGTAGTGTCGTAGAATACGAAGATGATTTTATTCTTTCGGCGCTGTGCAACGGCGGCTATTATGGAAACGGATTTTATCCGGCTCCGATGGCAGAGGTAGATGACGGTGTCCTCCATCTGCTCCTTGCAAAGAGCATGAGTACGGCGCAGATATTGCCGCTGATCATAAAGTACAGAAAGGGGACAGTAGCCGGTGATCCGCGCGTTCGAATGGAGTCGGTCGTGTCGGGCTTTTTTGAAGGTGTAAATAAGCCGATCGTCGGAAATTACGACGGAACGATCTTTGAGACTCAGAGGATCGACTTTGAGATCCTCCCTCGCTCACTTCCTTTTGCGTTTTTGGATGTCTGAATCATCCTTGCTGCTTGCCTGCGGAGATGGAGTCTGCAGGCTTTTTTATTTTCGTAAATTTAAAAGCGTTGCTTAGTCTATAGAAAAGCAATTCAGATAGATATTATCTATCAGAAAAACCTGTTATTCAAAGCTTAGCGGCGCGTTTCCTTGTTATAATGTGACGCGGGGAGGGAGTATGTATTTTGATCATGCAGCGACGACATTTCCCACGCCGCAGCGTGTTATCGATGCCGTCATCGAAGCCATGAAACATGTTTCCAGTGCCGATCGGGGGAGCTCCTCCATGGCATTAGAGGCATCGAGAAAGCTCTTCGGTGTGAGAGAAAAAGTTTCCGCCGTGTTTGGAGCAAGTCCCAAGAGAACCATCTTTACGATGAATGCGACCCAAAGCCTCAATACCGTGCTCATAGGTGCATTTGTCCCCGGTGATCATGTCATCACCACTTCTTTTGAGCACAACAGCGTGCTCAGACCCCTTTATTATCTTCAATCGACAGGGGTTGAAGTCAGCATTGTTGATTTCTGCCGTCCTGAAGAGATTGTATCCGGTATGAAAAAGGCGATAAAGCCGAATACGAAAGCTGTGGTTATGACTCATGCAAGCAATCTGCTCGGATGGGTGTTTCCTATTGACGAGGCGGCGGCGCTTTGCAAAGAGAAGGGAATCCATCTCATCATCGACGCTGCTCAGAGTGCGGGTCTTCTTTCTGCGCGAATCGACGAAGGACTGAGCGCCGTCTGTTTTACAGGTCATAAGGCGCTGCTTGGCCCGCAGGGGACAGGAGGGTTTTGCCTCAACCCCGAACTCGACATACATCATTTTCTTCGCGGCGGCACAGGTGTGCAGACATTTTCCAAAGAGCATCCGGAACAGATGCCGGTGCGCTTGGAGGCGGGCACACACAATCTTCATGGCCTCATGGGTCTGGAAGCGGCGGTCGATCTTCTCCTTGAAGAAGGAGTACACAATAGGCTTAAAAAAGAGCGAGATCTCAGAAAATTATTTTATGATCTTCTGAAAGAAGAAGAGGAGATCGTATTTTACGGGCCGGAAGAAGAGGCTCTGGGAGTCATTCCCCTCAATATCGGAGACCTCTCGTCCGGCGAGGCGGGAGAGATACTCTCCCAAAAATATGGCATCATCACAAGAACAGGGGGGCACTGTGCTCCGCTCGCTCATCAATCGCTCGGGACCGAGAAACGTGGAATGGTGCGCTTTAGCTTCGGCTATTCAAATACAGAAAAAGAAGTGCATCAAGCGGCACAAGCGCTTATAGAAATAATTCATGGAAAGGACATTATATGAAAGCAAGAAAACTGTTACTTTGGGGTATATTGACGGGCCTAATTGCTGCGGCGCTGGCATATTTCGGCAATCCGAAGAATATGGCCATATGCATTGCATGCTTTGTTCGCGACATATCGGGCTCTCTCAAACTCCATCAAGCTGCGGCGGTACAATACTTTCGACCGGAAATTGTTGGCTTTGTACTTGGCTCTTTTATCATTTCGATCGCAAAAGGAGAATTCCGCTCAACGGCGGGCAGTTCACCCATGATCCGTTTTTTTCTCGCCATGGCAATGATGATCGGTGCTCTCGTCTTTCTGGGCTGCCCGACGCGCATGGTGCTGCGCATGGCATCCGGCGAGATTTCTGCATGGATTGGCATGATCGGATTTGTTGGAGGTGTTGCCACCGGCATCTTCTTCCTTAAAAAGGGCTATTCCCTAGGGAGATCGCAGATCACAAAGAAGGGAAGCGGACTCGTATTTCCTGTAATCTTTGCGTTGGCCTTTGCCGCAACGCTTGTCTTCCCGCAAAAATTTGCGTTTAGCGAGAGCGGACCGGGAAGCTTTCATGCTCCTTGGCTGATTTCGCTTGCCGCAGGCATTGTGATCGGAGTCATCGCCCAGCGCATTCGCATGTGCTTTGCCGGAGGAGTGCGCGATGCCATACTCATCAAAAACTTTGACCTTTTCAGCATCGTAGTCGGAATCTTTCTCTCCATGACGGTTTATAATGCCATTCAAGGCGAGTTCGTCGTCAGGATGTTCGGGCCGGTCGCTCACGCGCAGCATCTATGGAATATTCTCGGCTTGTATGTGGTCGGATTCTCATCGATTCTTTTGGGAGGATGCCCGCTCCGACAGCTCATTCTCATGGGACAAGGCTCGAGTGACTCGGGAGTGGCGGTTCTTGGAATGCTCGTCGGAGCGGCTGTCGCACATAACTTCGGATTTGCCGCTTCACCCGCAGCGGCAGCGACAGCGGAAGCGGCAGCTGTGGCGGGGGGGCCCGGAGTGCCCGGAATGATCGCCGTCGTCGTATGTATCGTATTTCTGTTTGCAGTGGGAATCCACGGCACAAAAAGAGAAGCTTAGGAGGCAATAATGGAAGTAGATGTGAGAGGACTTTCTTGTCCGGAACCGGTGATGCAGGTAGCTGCGGCTATTCGAAGCGGCGCAGAGGAAATCGTCGTGCTTTTGAGCGAGGCGCACTCGGTGGCAAATGTCAAGAATTATGCAATTGAACATGGATACCGAGTCCGTGAGGCGACGAAGGGGTTTGACTATCTGTTGACTCTTGAGAAATGAAGACATATATAGTGACTTTCTTCACTATTTCGGATGCCCTGATCGGTGAACGAGCGGCAAAAGAGATGGAGCTCGACGCCAGATTGATTCCCGTCCCTAGAGAAATCTCCACAGGATGTGGGATTTGTCTGAAGATGAAGACAGATGCCCCGGAAAAATTCTTGGAAACTTTAAAAAGAGAAGACGCGGAGGCACAGGCCTGCTTGGAATGGGAAGAAGGCATGGAATAATTAATAAAAGACGCTATCATAGCGTCTTTTGTTTCTTGCGCACGCTCTTGCAAGGGCGATGAGCCGCTCCTTCATAAAAAACGATTTGTATATCCAATATAAGGAATTCTTATGCGATATCTTAGATATATTCTTTACCATTTCAAACATAAGTGGTATGATTAGCTCGAAATTCGATGAAGATATTGTCTCTAAATTTGATGATCTTACCGTCATTTGCGACATCTTGTTCAATTTCTGCTTATTGATAAAACTCAGTCATCGGGCAAGCTTGTTTCCCGAATCGTCGATGAGGATATGCCGGTGAAGAGCTCAGACTTTCCACCTATCCTTATTTCTACAAGGACTGCTTCTATTTGGGCAAATCTGCCCGGCGCAATTACACATCATCATTTATGTAAAAGATCGTTTCTGTTAATCAGATAATTATCTATTTCATTCTGCAAAAGAAAAAGGAGGAAGAGTGCAGACAAATCTTGAAGAGCTAAAGCTGGCGGAGCTTCGCCAACTCGCTAAGGATCATCAATTGAAAGGCTGGAGTTCTTTGAACAAAGCCCGCCTTATTGAATTTCTAAAAGAGAACCTCAAAGCCGCAGAAGAACCGCAAAAAAAGAAGGTTCCGAGGCGCGAGCGTAAAAAGGAGCCCCTTGTCACTTCAAAGAAGAAAATAAAGAGCGTAAAAGAAGTAAAGGAAAAGGAAGAGGGGTCTGAATCAGACGTAAAAAAAGAGCCGCGCGAAATGGCGTTTCGTGAGGGGGCGGATCATGTGGACGGTTTTCTTGAGCTCGTTGAAGGCAAAGACTTCGGCTTCTTGAGGTTCGACAACTTCTCCTCTTCTGAAGAAGACGTCTATGTCTCTCCCAACTTCATCCGGCTTTTCAATCTTCGAACCGGAGACAAAATCCAGGGAGACGCCAAGAGAAATCAAGATACAGATCGCTTCCGCGCGCTTATTTACATAAAAGAAGTCAACAATGAAAACCCCTCTAAGTCTATTCACCGCAAACGCTTTTCGGATTTGACGCCCATTCATCCGAGGGAAAGGCTGCTCCTTGAAAACAGTCGAATCGAGTTGTCCACCAGGCTGATTGATCTGGTGAGCCCGGTCGGGAAAGGGCAGCGCGGCTTAATCGTCGCACCTCCGAAGGCGGGTAAGACGATTCTTTTACAAAACATCGCAAAAAGCATTGAAAAAAATCACCCCGAAGTGACGGTCATGGTGCTTCTGATTGATGAGCGTCCGGAGGAAGTGACGGAAATGAGAAGGAGCATCCACAGCGATGTCATCTCGTCGACCTTTGATGAATTGCCTTCCAATCATCTGCGGGTGGCGGATTTGGTTTTGGAAAGAGCTATGGGACTTGCGGAGATGGGAAAAGATGTCGTCATCCTGCTTGACTCCATTACAAGACTGGCAAGAGCTTTCAATCTGGAGACGGCTCCGAGCGGACGAACGCTCAGCGGCGGACTCGATCCGGCGGCCCTTCATGGACCCAAACGCTTTTTTGGAGCGGCGAGATGTCTCGAGGAAGGCGGGAGCATCACGATTCTTGCCACTGCCCTCATCGACACGGGTTCAAGGATGGACGAAGTGATCTTTGAAGAGTTTAAAGGCACAGGAAATATGGAACTTGTCCTTACACGTGCACTCTCGGAGCGGCGAATCTTCCCGGCGATCGACATTGCAAAGAGCGGTACGCGCAGAGAAGAGCGTCTTCTGACGCAGAAGGAGATGGAATTTGTCTGGAAACTTCGAAGAAACTTCAGCGAGCGCGACCAGGCGATTCTCCTTGAGGAGATGATTCACGACATGCTCCACACGGCAAACAATGATGAATTTATGGATATTTTCAGCTTGAGTCGATAGTCACTCAAGGCGGGGAAGAGGGGTGCGTAGAATAAATTCCTGCGTGATGGCGTGCATTTCCTCAGGGGTTTCTTTCATACCGCCTTGCACCCAGCTTGCCAGAATTCCCACGCTGCCGCTGGCGATATACTCAAAATAATAACTGAGCTTCGAGAGCCCTTGAGGAGAAACCTTACCGATGAACTCCTCCAGAAAGCTCTCTTTTCCTTTTTTATAGATGCGCATGACGATGTTACGATCATCATGTGTATTTAATGCCAGGGTCGCCAGATCGCTATTTTCGGCGATAAAATGATACGTCTCGAGAAAGATGCTCAATTTATTAGGCTGTGAATCGCTGAGGAGTGATTCATACCATTTTCCCTCTTCTTTCATAAAACGCTCCAATTTCTCCTCAAACGTCGTATACAGGTCTTCTTCAAGCCGGGTGTATAAATCGCGAAGATCCTGATAGTGGAGATAGAATGTCGAGCGATTGATCCCCGCCAGATCACAGAGTTCTTTGACGCTGATCTTCTCCAAAGGCTTTGTCTGCAAGAGGCGGGTGAAAGCTTCTCGAAGAAGTTTTTTTGTTCGAAGGATACGTCGATCGTAGATTTGGCTCATGTTCCCTCCAAATATTATATTTTTGTTATCTTACCACACTTAATCCACAACTGTCTATTAATAGACAGTTGTGGATATATTGGTGTTTGCTTTGAAGACGGAGCTGTTTTAGCATAAGAAGCGGAGAGAATATGAATACGATTGCTACATGGATTATCCGATTCAGGAAATTTTTGCTGGTCTTTTTTATTCTCGCGAGCGTAGCGGGACTCCTGCTTTCGACGCAGGTAAAAGTAAATTACAATTTGCAAGATTATGTGCCGGAGGACGCCGAGTCTACGAAGGCGCTTCATGTCATGGAAGAAGAGTTTGATCAGGCGATTCCCAATGTCCGCCTGTATGTTCCCGATGTCACTCCTGTCGAGGCGCTGGCTGTAAAGGAGGAGATTCTTCGCATCCCTCAAGTGAGCGGTGTCATGTGGCTGGACGACTTTTTGGACATGAAAGAGCCTCTGGAGATGCAAGATCCCAAAGTGGTGGAGGGGTTTTATGACGGAGGAGCGCTTTATCAAGTAACGACGGACCTGGATGATGCTCCGCAGACAATGCATCGCTTGCAGGAGATTGCCGGCGAGGGCGGAGCTGTCGAGGGTCAGCTGATCGACCTTGCGATGGCGCAGATGGCCGTTAATTCGGAAATCCTTATGATCATGGGTTTTATGATTCCTCTTGGACTTCTGATCCTGACGCTTTCGACGCGCTCTTGGATGGAGCCTCTGATTCTGCTGGCTACGATCGGGGTCGCCATATTCATCAATATGGGAACGAATATCCTTCTTGATGAGGTTTCCTTTATTACGCAGGCGGTAGCAGCCGTATTACAACTGGCTGTTTCAATGGATTATGCGATCTTTTTGCTCCACGCAAGAGAAGAATATCTGGCACAGGGATTCGATCGCTCGGAGTCGATGCGTCTGGCAATTATTAAGAGCTCCAATGCCATTCTCGCTTCCTCCATGACGACGGTTCTTGGGTTTCTTGCTCTCATATTTATGAGTTACAGAATCGGATCCGATATGGGGATCGTCTTGGCAAAAGGTGTCGTCTTCAGCCTTGTTAGCGTCATTTTCTTTATGCCGACCCTCATGCTGGCGATAGATGAAACACTTCAAAAAACGGCTCACCGATCGTTCCTCCCTTCTTTTAAAGGGTTGGGCGCGTTTATTGCAAAGTATGCGGTCTGGCTTCTGATTATAGGCCTTCTCTTCCCGGTGGCGTTTTTAGCTCAGAACAAAAATGATTTTATGTATGGGATGAGCGATTATGGTGCAGGCTCCAAAGAATCGGTGGACAGAGAGTTTATTATGGATCGATTCGGCCGCTATCTGTCGATGGCTTTGATGGTGCCTCAGGGAGACTGGGGTCGAGAATACGAATTGCATGAAGAGCTCAGATCGATGGACGAGGTGATCGC
>JGI24710J26742_10001956_pt1 | contig 18702 bp, 14 predicted proteins | sample BioPla2DNA2_FD_26742 | JGI IMG/M metagenome (IMG submission 26742) | reverse complement strand
ATAGTGCCGTGTTTAAAACCGTAAGGGAAATGAAACAATTCATCCGAGCGCACAAACTTGCCTTCTTCGAGGCTGTCAGAAATGAACGGAACATACCCCTGGGCCGCTCCGGGCGCACCGAAATAGTCAAGGAACAAACACCATTTCCCATTTTCAAGGCGTACTGCCGTAGGCGCCTCGTAAACCCTTCCCTGCAGTCCGCTCATACTCTCATCAAACATGTCAATCCGCGTATAATGTCCAGTAATATGGTTTGCTTTCAACAGAATGACACCCGCCGGGTTATTTTCACTTTTCAAAAACATGTAGTATTTTCCGTTCTCCTCATATATCGCCGAGTCTATAACGCTGCTGTCCTCTTTCATATACAGAAGCTTCGGTTCGGAAAAGTCTTTAAAATCCTTTGTCCGGCTGTAATAGATCGCTTTCCGGTTATAGTTATCGCTTTTGTGGGATGATGACCAATGAATCACATAGTCGTCAGACTCCCGATCGTATATAATATCAGGAGCCCACATGCATCCAAATTCCCCGCTGCCGATTTTTACGAGCCTTTGCTCGGTCCAATTCACCAAATCTTCCGATTCCCATACCGAAAAGCATTTGCTCCCGTTCACCGATATTTCACGCCAGGATCTCTTGTATTGATTTCTCATTCCATAAGCAAGGCTCAAATCCGTGGCAAAAATATAGAACTTGCCGTCTTTTTTGCATCGCGTTATTGTAAAGTCTCTTGCCCCTTTATCCCCATAGTAAGTCCAAAGAACAGGAGCACCACGATTAACCGTTTCCCAGTTAAACCCGTCCCTGCTTAACCCGAAATGTACCTGTTCCCCGTCCGGAGTGGTCTTTTCCCTGAAATGAACAAATAAATACGCCTGCATCTTTTTGCTCCTTTCCCTTTATGTCCATGTTTTAAATATAACTGCTCTGTAAATATATCGGAATATGGTATATTTCTTTTTGAATTACACGGGAAACGTAATAATTATCTCCTCGCCCTTGCAAAAAGCAATTTTCTCACCATTCTGGTGTGCTGTTCCTTTAGAAATTTTGAAGCAGCCTTTCCCTGCACGGCATCCAATACGAATGGATTGGTCCTTATACGACTCAATCGAAGCTGTAACCTCACCTTTGTCAAGATCCCATTCAAGCCTCGTAACCCGCGCGTTCGTCCTTGCCATAAGGCCATTAATCGCTCCTTTTCTCCACTTTGACGGTAATGCCGGCAGGAATTCAATTTCACCCGTATTTGAGTACAGCAGCATTTCATTAATTATACCTACCGTACCAATCGATGTATCCGTACAATATACTCCGATGCTCCTGTCCGTATTGTGATCTGTCATGAGTGATGTAAAATAGATGTCACTTGACATAATCGTGTACAATAAATCATACGCGGTATCTCCATCTTTCAGTCTTGCGGCAACCAATGCCCTGTGAACCCAGCCATGGGAAGCAGTATCATCCTTGCCTGCATTTTCGCGGTTTCTGTTTTCAATAGCCTTTTTACAAGCCAGTGTTAATGCATTATCGTTTTGCGTCTCATATGCCGGCCATGCGCAGTAAAGATGGCTGATATGGCGGTGCTCATTGTTTTCTTCATATTCATTCAATGCCCATTCGCATATTGCGCCTGTCTCATCGTATTTATATTCGGGAAGCCTGTTCAGCAGTTTCTCCCATTTTTCGGCTTCTTTTTCATAACCTTCGTTTTTCAGCGTCTTTTCCATTACAATCATCATGTTTAGCCCGTCCCGGGCGGCGGAAATGTCCATTGCCGCATTAGCCGTTATAGCGCTGTTATAATTCTTTGGTTTGTTTTCTGGAGAATAGGACGGAATAATGATATACTTCTCACCGTCTGAAAGCCCTTTCTTTCCTTTTTTGTAACATGCTTTTCCGTTGATGTCGATATAATATTCCGGCGTACACAACTGTTCCCAGAAATTCGCCTGTTTTTTAAGGAGCGGGTAGAGTATATCTCTTTCCAGATCCAAATAATCTTTTTCATACAGGTGGCTTATCCTGTCAGTGACGGGAATTTTCCGGTTCCCGAAACACTGCCAGAATTCAAATATCGGTAAAAGCATCCAGCTTGCACCGGCGTTCCAGTACTGAAACGGATAGTATTGGTCATATTCGACCATTACTGCAATATCCCCGTCCGTATTAACGGGAACAAGCAGTGCGTCTTTCATTCCATAGACCATAGCCGCATTGTTTTCCCAGTCAGGTATTTGCCTGAGAATAAAATAAATGTATCCAATAGCCGCATCAAATATATTGCCGGTATTCATTCCGGAAACCTGTATATTCACATTTGCATCCATCGTATAGGCACCGTTCCACCCGGGGTTCCATTCCCCCGTCCATAGACCGCAAAGCCTTGGGGCTGAATAGCCCGAACAGCAAATTTGGGCATACCTCCCCTGGTTATAGGCGCGTTCAACGATTTCATCCAATAAATCTTTACTGCATTTCTGCTTATTAATCAGGTCTTCATTGAAAGAATCCTTATCAGTGTTCTCTCCCAAACTGAATGAAACGGAATTGAACAAAGCCGATTGCTTTTTTTTATGCGGCATCAATGCCGTATCATAAGAAAATGCCCCATTAATGTCCGTATATTTATTCACAACATTTTCAATATCGGATAATAATTCATTAAAAATGTCATATTCCTCTGCCGCCGCAAATTCCTCAAATTTACCCATATTATGCGTGCGGGAACACTTCGTTATCAAATATACTTCATCTGCTCCGGTAATACGGATTAGAGGGTTCTTCACTCTTCCGACGTTAATTGACTCTCCTGTTTCGACTGCAGATACCATCTTCTTAGTTCCGCCGCTCACAATTACCCTCGTAACTCCTGCATAACCGCCTTCGGACAGCTCACTTCCTGCATAAGCAGGATAATGCGCAGCCATTCCTATGTATGAACAATCTTCATCTGCAAATTTCCTGTAAAGCATGTTTTCTTCATCACGCTTCGTGTGACTGGGAAATACACCGCTTCCGAAATTCTTCATTGACGCAATATCATCAATTGAAATATCAACATTTATTTTTGACCCTGTATTGGATTGTGTTATTCGGGTAATTGTTACATTATCTACTCTTGATGTAAATGTGCTTCTGATCCATAATCCGTTTTTATCCCTGTATCTTACAATAATTTCCGCTGTTTCATAATCTGTCTCCCTTAAATATTCCAATAAATGCTCTTTCGGCATATTCAGTCTGAGCTGGTGTCCCGGATGGAAGCAATAAAGAAATGTTCGTTTCCGATCGTGTACGTTCCAACTGTCATCAAAATTAATTACCGCCTGACGAGCTTCATGGAGTTCCTGGGTGACTTCTGGCGGAACGAACCGTGGTTGCCGGCTTGGTATAATGAAGTACATATTCTGGAAAATCATTGTTTCAGAATAAGGAGAGCACGAACATACCACACCGTTTTCTCCGTTTCCGGTAACCATCCCGTCGCGCCATCCAGCTTCAGTCCTTTTGTATCGATAATACGGTATAATTTCAGTAAATGAGTTCGATTTTATTTTTGTTTTATACTTCCGTATCATATTCATTTCCTCCCTTATTTACAANCTAAGCACCCAACAAACTTTGATTCCAATCATTAATCTGCCATTTATTCCATTCCGTAATATATATTTTACATTTTTTACGATACATTTAAAGCAATACCCGGTTGCATCAGAGTTATTTTCCACATTCCGCAACCGGGCATAAATTTAATAAAAATTCAGCAATACATTCTTAAGCATCCGGATATAAATCTTATATCAGTTTACATTATCTTTTAATTTATCATATTCGGGTTTCAGCCTCAAATAAGTATTGTTCGCAGACTCCATGAGTTTTGAGAGTCCAATAGTTTCGGCCTTATCCAACATAGCGTAGTAAGCCGCTTCACAGGCTTCTTCCGATTCAGCCATTAAGATATTGATTTCTTCGCTTGAAAGCATTTCATTCAATTTTGATGAAATAATCTGCTCCTCTGAATCTGCTTCAAATCGAATCATACCAATAGCAGGATTATACACAGTATATGCTGAAAATGCATTACGCGCCTTTGCTGTTTGTGTATCGGATGTTGCATCTGCAATACCGGTTACAACCGCATTATGAACGAGCCAACCCCAGTACTTTAAGCCGCGGGGCTGTAAAACGGTATTGTCTCCCTGGAAATTATATTTAAACATCGGATACCCTTCGGAGTTTAGTGTATAATCTTCCCCTTCAATACCCCACATAAGCAATTTCATGCCTTCATCGCCATATGCATAGGCAACTACTTTATAAGCCGTTTCGACGTCTTTACAGGATTTTGTGATATAAAGACCGCGGCCGCCGGCAAAATTCACATATCTCTTTGCTTTATCATTTATGATATCGGTTACCTGCTTAAACCTGAAATTAGCTCCGCTTGCTTCAACGGCGGTATTGTAATTATCCGCATGGTTATCATAACCAAATACTGAAAAAGCTTTTCCGGCAACTGCGACCTCTGTGGTATCCTCCTCTGTCTGGAATGCAAAATTGTCCGGGCTGATATATCCCAAACGGAACCATTCGTTGATTTTCTTATAAAACTCAAGCTGACCATTTGAAGCGGCAAACCAGACGAGCGAACCATTCTCATCATGGAAACCGCCGTTTGGAAGTCCCATCATATTACGCAGCCAGCCGAACTTATGAATATAGTTAAACGCTATGGGATACATTTGAGGATATTGTTCCTTAACTTTTGCAAAAGCCTTATCCAAATCGTCCAGGCTGTCAAATGNAAGTCCNAGTTCCTCNGCTATGTCTTCACGGTAGAAGAAGCCTTGACCTTCGGACGCAATCGTCCATTTTTTCAGCTCTGAGTCCGGGGAATACCCACATCCGATTGTATAATAATGTCCGTCCGGCGCCCTGTTAACAAACTGAAGTACGGAATGCACCGGAAAGTCTACGTCCGGATATTCTGAATGCAGTACATCCAGCGCATAGCTTACTTCTTCATCAGCCATAAACTGATATCGGTAAGAGCATACTATATCAGTCATATCCCCTGATGCAACCATCATTGGGAGCTGTTTATCATCTGCTGCTCTTGTCACCTCAATCTCAACATTCATCCTTCTGTTGAATTCCTCCGGAATGGCACCCTCCCACGTATCGTACGGCCACCATGATTCATCCACAAACAGAGTCAGCTTCACAGGCTGCTTCTGACCTGTTTGCGCAGTTGAGCCTCCGGTTTCGCCCGTGGGACCGCCGCTGCTATCTGCTGGCTTCGTTCCGACGCAAGAAGAGAACAATATTGTCAGCGTGACGAGAAACAACAATGGTAACAGCTTCTTTTTCATTTTTCCTTTCATTGCATTTTCCCTCCTATTAATTATTTTAATCAAGTTGGATTCGTTTGGCATTAGTTTTATCCTCCTTGATGATTCACAAGCTCCTCTACTCTTTAACCGAACCAAGCATCATACCCTGTACGAAATATTTCTGTAAAAACGGGTAGACGCACATTATCGGAAACATAGAAATTACCATAGCAGTTGCCTGGATAGTAAAATTCGTAGTTGTATTTGCAGTTGATATTTGTCCGGCAGTACTGGCATCCGAGGAAGTTGCCATGATTTTGTTTAGTGTTGTCATCATTTTGTAAGCTAACGTATGAAGGTTTTTATCCCGCACATAATATGCCGAATCGAGCCAACTGTTCCAATGGCCTACCGCAACAAACAAAGAAAGCGTAGCAACAAAAGGCAGTGACACGGGTATGATTATCTTCCCGAAAATCTGGATTTCCTTTGCTCCGTCGATGTGTGCGTATTCTATAATTGATTCAGGAATTGAATTGAAAAAGTTAATTCCTGTTATCGTAAAAAACGTATTTATTGTTCCTGGGATGATATAAACCCAAAATTTATTCAATAAACCGATATTGCGCAGTAATACATAAAAAGGTATCAGCCCTCCGGAAAAATACATTGTAATTATAACCAATACTATATATACTCTTCTNAACATAAGTTTTTTTCTGGATAATCCATAACTGAAAATGCATGTGATTGTAACCGAAAATAATGTACCGACCGCTGTCCGTACAACCGACACAAAAAAGGCGTTAATCCACGACGAATCTTCAATAAACTGCTTGTAACTGGCCAGAGAAAATTTTCTTGGCCAAAGGTATACACCTCCGCGCATCAGATCCACTCCATCATTAAAGGAGCAAACCACGATATAATAAAATGGGTATAATGTAACAAAACCAACGATTGCTAATAATATATAATTAATCGTGTCCACAATATAGTCTTCTCTGGTCTTTTTCATTAAAGTGTCTCTCCCCTTTAAAACAAACCTTCTCCGCTGATTTTTTTTGCCGCCGCNTTNCTGATGACAACCAATGTAATTGAAATAACAGACTGTATCAAATCCACTGCGGTGGCATAGGAAAAACGTCCTTGAGCCATTCCCATTTTAAATGCATATGTTTGAATAATTTCAGATGTTGAATTATTAACATTGTTGCCCATCAGGAAGCTTTGCTCAAAGTTGGAGCCTACCATACCCCCGCCTAAAAAACTGCCGATGGAAAGAATCAGAACTGTAATAATCGCTCCTTTGATTCCCGGAAGTGTGATGTACCATATTCGCTTCAGCCTTCCCGCTCCATCACATAAAGCAGCTTCATACAGATTTGTATCGATACCAGATATCGCTGCTAAAAATATAATCGCCCACCAGCCCGAACTTTTCCATATTGACAATGCCACTGCCATGACCCANAACAGGTCCGGGCTGGTTAAAAAGGGGATCCCTTTATCAATTACACCAAAGCTCTGCAGCAGCTGGTTAACGATTCCGAAGCTTTCCGAAAATAAAGCCGTACTAATTCCATAAACTAATATCCATGAAATAAAGTTGGGCAGGTAACTGGCTGTTTGAATAAATCTCCTGAAGGAATTATTCCCTGCTTCTGATATCATAATGGCCAATAAAATAGGCACGGGAAAAGCAAATATCAGTTTCAGCGTGCTGATGACCAGTGTATTGCGGACCAGTTCCCCAAAACGGTAATCCGTAAAAAATTCAATAAAGTATTTCAAGCCGACGAATTCACTTGTAAATATACCCGATACACCGCTGCTGACTTTGTATTCTTTAAAAGCAATTATAATTCCAAACATCGGCAGGTATGAAAAAACAAATAAAAACGCAAGACCGATAATTGCAAACATTTGTAAATCCAGTTGTTTTATAAATTTGTACAGAATACTTTTTTTGTAATCTGTGCGGTTTAATGACGAATTTATGCCCATTTTTACGACCCTTATCCGTATATTTGCTTTATCAAATACATTATACTCATGCCGGAAAAACAAAAACAGACTTGATTTTTTATTTATCAATAATTTTTTTTTATATTTTTACGTATTCATCTTTCAGAACTGTTCATTTTTTTGATTTTACTGTATATTTTTGAGAATTGCATAACCATCGTTCTTCCTGCAACAGAAAAATGATATAATAGACTGGCAGAAAGCAGCGAAAGGGATTTTGAAATGAATGCTTTTTTAAAGAAATTCGGCGGATTAATGCAGCGTTTTTTTCTGACCTATTTTTTGGTTGTACTCCTTCCAACCTTTCTGTTGGGGATGCTTCTTTATTCAAACGATTTGAGACAACTGCACACCGAACTGATTAACGCTGAAAAAGAATCATTATTATCAGACAAGTATTATTTGGAAAACCAATTGCATTATATAGAAGAAAAATACAATCAGTTTAAAGTTTCATCTGAATTAGCCGATATTTTGGATCAAAACGTATCAACCCCCCGGAGCATTATGTATACTTATGTTAAGGATGTTGCAAGCTTAATTAAAAGCAATCAGTATTATAATTCTTATGTTGACCAAATTAATATTTATACAACCAACAATACGGCGGTAGAAATACTTCCTGAATTTCTACCCATGTCTCAGTTATATGATATGAATATCTCAAAGGAATTCGAAGATAATCCGCAGCGTGAATTGTACAAGCAGTTCTGGCTCGTACAAAACGTCAACGGTGAACTAAAACTCACTTTCCTTTCGGGGTTAATGAACTCAATTTACTCCGAAATATCCGGTGTTCTTTCCATTTCATGCAACAGCCAATTGTTTGATTTGTTTCTGAACGAACAGGGCAACAATACCTCTACATATATTTTTTGGAATGGAAAACTCATTCACGCGTTTCATGATAATGAAAAACATCATAAATTCTTAGTTGAAAACGAAGAATTTATCATTGATTCCTCTAACGATGTTCACGTTTCTTTAGATAAGAAAAACAACATTATGCTGTGCGGTATACGGTTAGAGAAGTACAATATGAATATTGTTCAACTAAAAAAGCTTATGACAAAAAGTTTTATGGCTTCTCCCATTTCCACGAGCATGATTATTTGCGCCTTACTTTTTCTTTTGTCCAACATCATTTTGTTCCCGCTCGTTTACCGTCCCTTTCGCAATATTTCTCTGCTTGCAAAACATATGAATCTAACCAATTCTCATATTCTCGCTCCTTATTCCGGTCCGGTTACTAACGACGAAGTAGGCAATCTGATTAAGGAATACAACATGATGGTTGAACGAACAAACAGTATGTCCGACATGATACGGAAAAAGGAGGTATCACTGCGGAGCGCGCAAATTGAAGCACTGCAGTCACAGCTTAACCCGCACTTTTTTTACGGTACGCTCGAAAGTATAAGAATGATTGCAGAAGTGAACCAGGAAAAACTAATAGCAAATATTGCCTACGCTTTCGGCAATTTAATGCGTTACTCCCTGTCCCGTGAATATTTTGTCTTGCTGCAGAAAGAAATAGAAGTTGTAAAGCAATATATTGCAATTCAAAAGAAGAGATTTGCAAACCGTTTTTCTGTGAAATGGAATATTGATGCACTCTCTCAGGAATGGGTCTGTCCAAAATTTATATTGCTTTTTATGGTTGAAAACGCAATTGTGCATAATGTTCCGAAAACCAGGAAGAAAATCCGGATTGATATTGAGATCAAACAGGTTGACGATAATTTGTCAATCACCGTATCTAACAATGGTCCAGGAATACCTCCAAAACGCCTTGAGGAAATTCAATTCCTGCTTGAACATCCCGAAGAACGTTCCGGTATGTCCAGCCAACACAACGGCCGCGGTATTTTTAATATTAATGACCGGCTTCAGCTATACTACGGTAAAAATTACTATTTATCACTAACAAGTGAAGAGAATGTGAAGACAGTCTGCAATGTCCGGATCCATATGAGGATGAGGTATAAAGAAACAACGGAAAACCTTTACGGAGGTGATATACCATGTTAAAGGTTTTACTTGTTGACGATGAATACATTGTTTTAAAGGGAATAGAAACAATGCTTACAAAGCAGACAAAGGTTAACCTGCAAATACGGACCGCATGTGACGCTCTTGAAGCCCTGGGCATTGTATCCGATTTTTTTCCTGATGTAATCATCGCTGATATCAATATGCCTGAACTGGATGGATTATCAATGATTGAGAAAATAAAAAAACAAGGCTTCTATGGAAAGTTTATTATTATCAGCGGTTATGAAAAAATCGAATTCTTCAAGCGCGCCATTTCGTGCCAGGTTTCGGACTATTTACTAAAACCTATCAGCAAAGATAAACTTATTGATAAGCTTCATGAGATTGACATACAAAAAAAGCAGCTTCAGGAAACAATACTGCTAAAGCTTAAAATGTGTATGCTCCAGAATACGCATACCGGTGATATCCGGTTAAGCAACACTGACATCAGTTATCTGCTGCCATTCAGGTATGTCGCACTATGTGTTATTTCCGGAGTCAGGAATACGCAGATAAACTGGATTTATAATACCCTTTCTCCCTATTTTGAACAAATTTATTTTTTCCGTCAGGGGAAAAATATTATCTTCCTATTTAATTTCTCTGTCGAACTGAACAAATCCAAAATTTATCATATTTTAAATATGTGCTTTTCAAATGTTTCTCTTAATGTCGGTGTCAGCAGGGTTCAAAGTGTAAGCCGCCTTACAGAAGAAATAAATTCAAATATGAATTCAACCTTGTTTTATGAGGCCTTAATCGAATTGCTCCTTTCTATCCTTCCGATTAAACCAGAGGACCTTAAGGAAATAAGGGAACATATCCAATACGTTTCGAGTACATTTATGTACATTCTGAAAGCTGTTATGAATGATAACGGAATTGAAGACTATATGGAGCATCTACTGAAAAAAACAACCTCACTGACCATGGCTTATACTCTCGCTTTTCTTGAAATTGCGGCATATTACTTTGTTATCTTCGGTAACGAAATTGAGCCCGAGCCTTTGAAAAAGAAATACACCTACCACCTGCAGAGGATAGCGGACTTTTCTTCGTTTAAAAATGTAATAAAAGAAGTTATAAAAAATTTCTGGAGTAATGATGAAACCGTTGAACACCCCCATTCTGGTTATTCCAACAAGGTTTACCAGTGCATTCTGTACATCAGGCAGAACTATTTCAAGGATCTTTCACTCGAAGAATTGGCTGAACAAGTGAATCTTAATCCCAGCTATTTAAGCAGCATATTCAAGAAAGAGGTTGGAATGACCTTCTTGCAGTACCTTCAGGATATCCGCCTGAAAAAAGCGTGTGATTTGTTAAAAAACAGTCCTGATCTTACGGTGGAATCCATTTCCTCTCATGTGGGATTCCGGACGCCGTCTTATTTCTATAAAGTTTTTCGGGCGCATTACGGTATAAGTCCAAATAAATGGCGCTTTAAGAAACTTTTTCAGGAATGAGCTTAAAATCAGAGGCAGGTTTCAAAAGAAATGGCATTGTTTAATTATAACATCGAAATTTTTTTAAAAAGGTAAATATTAAGAACTATGTGGACAATATTAACAAAGATATGTTACTGGTATATACTTATAAATACCATAGACTTAAATACCCGGCTGAAATAACATTGACTGGAAAAGTACAGTCTTATAGAATTAAAACAGTATATAAAGAGAGTTTCACCGAGTGAAAATTATTTGATTTTCTTAAATTAATGATATAATCTTATGCATACAGGTTAGATTCCTGATACGGTTTGTAGAGACTGCCAGTAAAACTTCTGCTTACATTATTAAGTCACAGTAAATGGACAGGGAGGATATAATATGTCAGATTACCATGTAACTTTAGTACCATTTAAACGAAAATACAAGGAAATGCCTCTTAAAAAACGCAAGGCTATCCTGCCTGAACGAAACGTGTGCAGTATAGAACCCTCCGTTGACTATGCTAATTGCATGAGCACAGGCAATGGATTTCAGAGGGTTGATATCCTGGGTGATCCGTACAATGAAGAACTGGCTTTTATGCAGGAATTGTTGTATGCACCGCTGTGGGCTAAGACACCCGAACCGCCTGATCTGACCGGTATAATGCCCGAAATTCGCAGACTTTTACTTGAAGGAAAATTTGAAGAAGCGGGGGAACTGGTGCATCAAACTCAGATAGACGCCGGCTTTGAACCACTCATGCACAAATGGTATGATAATATAATACCGCCATCCAGCCTGCGTATTCATCCTGCTTTTTATCTAAATATAAGGCAGCAGGAAAGCGGCAACACNGTAAATTATTTACGCTGGCTCGACATATTGACAGGTAAAATCACCGTCCAGTGGGAGAACGACAGAGGCGCATTTGCACGCGAAGTGTTTGCGGCTTATAAAGATGATATTGTTGTATGCAAGTTTACCGCACCAGAGGGTGAACTAAATGCGGATATTTCAATTACATTGCCTGATGCCGAAAGGTCAGGAAGGCATGATCGGATATATAACACCAGTCAGTGCAGCCATGAATTGGAGATAACTAAGGGGCTTATTACACTAAAATGGGCATATAATCCCGAATATGGACAAAAAGGATATGTTTCTGTGCTGCGCTTCATACAAAAAGGCGGAAAATCAGAAAAGATTGAAAACGGAATCCGCGTGTCCGGTGCCGACAGCCTTATTATACTGTCAAAGACAGTCAAGTTTGAGGGCAACTTTACTTTTGAGTGCGCCAGACCTGTTGTGGATGAAGTTATGGCTGTGGAGCCGGACTTTAATGCACTGCTTGATTATAACAGGGAGTATTTGGGTTCAAGGATGAAACGTTCCCGCCTTTGCACCGGTGACAGGGAAGACTTCGCGCTTTCGGCAGAAGAACTGCTTATCCGTTCGAATACAGATGCCCAGATCGATCCGATGCTTATGGATAAGCTTTATGATATGGGACGTTTTTACCAGATCACAGATACAGGAAAACTACCGCCCATGTATGGTCAGCATAATATAAATACCAACCTTCAGGTATGCGCGGGTAACAATACCGGCTTATTTGATGAGATGGATGTATATTTCAGGTACTATGAGACTAAATTTGATGATTTTCGTATTAACGCGAAAAAAATATACGGCGCGAGGGGGTTGCTGTGCAGCGTCCATTGTGACTACGACTCAGGTTTGTATTACCATTTCTCGAAAACATACCCTCACTTTTGCTGGACAGGCTGCCTTGGCTGGATTTACAATGAATTATGGGGTTACTGGCTGGTAACCGGTGATGAGGAATTTCTCANGAATCGAATTGTACCCGCACTTAAAGAGATTGCTTTATTCTTTGAAGATTATGCCTGTGACCGNGGACCGGATGGTCGTGTGATTTTCTATCCGTCTTTTTCACCCGAGAATCCAACACCAAATCCTGATTATATGACTGTTACCAGTAAAGATAAAAACCCTATCCGTATCAATTCTGTTATGGACATTGCCATTTGCCGGGAGGTACTTGACAACCTCATAACAGCCTGCAAAATTTTTGGCATTGAGTCTGAAAACATACCCCATTGGGAGGCGCAGCGCGAGTCTTTGCCAACTTATCTGCTTGATGAAAGCGGCGGACTGAAAGAGTGGTCATGGCCTTCAATAGAAGAAAACTACAACCACCGTCATGTTTCACATCATTATGATCTATGGCCGGGCAGAGTGGTAACACCCGAAAGAGAGCCGGAGCTTGCACGAGCTATAATGATTTCAAACCGCAGGCGCGGACAACAGGATGATTCGGCTCACGGTATCATTCACCGCTGTTTTACTGCAATCCGCTTAAAGGACATAGAGGAGATGGTGCAGAATCTGTCACAACTGATTAATCACGGGTTTATCACAAACGCTCTGCAAACGAGGCACTTCCCTTATAGAGGATGGTTCCCCGATCTTCAGGGAGCAATGCCTGCTATTTTGTTGGAAATGTGTGTATTTTCAGAGCCCGGTACCGTTGAATTTCTGCCTGCTGTTCCCGAATCACTCGGAAAAGGCCGCATAGAAGGTATATGGCTTTATACATGGGCTAAGCTTGAATACATGGATTGGAATACCAATGGTTTGCAAGCCATGCTTTTGTCAAACAGGGATCAGACCCTGACCTTACGTTGCAGAAAAGATATCAAATCTTTCAAGGTAAATGGAGTTCAAGCAAAAGTTTGTGCAGATCATATACAATTTGCATTCAAAGAAGGAGAAAAAGTTCTGGTTGAGATATGCTTTTAAATTATGGCCTTCCGATTTTTGTTAAAGGGAAGATCCGAAACATCGCTCTGCCTTCAATATTTTCGCGCTTTATAGGGCCAAAGCTCCTGCTGTCGGAACTGTTTTCACGATTGTCACCCATTACAAAAAATTCCCCGTCTTTGAGTGTGAGAGGGTAATTAACGCCCAGAGGCCGCGTAANACCTTTAATATATGTTTCCTCTATTGCTTCTCCGTTAATGTATACCTTTCCGTCATGGATATCAATCGTATCGCCTGCAGTGGCAATAACCCTTTTAATTAAACGGTTCGTCCGGTAACTTTTCCGGAACCTGAGCTGAACATCTCTAATAAAAATCCTGTATCTGTTCACAAAACCTTTCGTATTCTCACCATCTAAAAAAACTATAATATCGCCCTTCTCGGGTTCGGAAAAATAATAGCTTATCTTGTTCATTATCAGCATGTGACCCTCAAACAGTGTATTCTGCATTGAGGACTGATGTACGGTAGTAAGTGCGAATAATTGGCTTTGGAGCAAGGAAGCGATAATAACTGCACTAACAAAATATGCGATCCATTCAAATACTTCCTTGACAATATTGGTCTTTTGTTCCCCAGTCATATTTTTCCTCCGTCTAAAATTAAGCTAATCCAATTATAATTTAAACCGCTGTTGATGTCGAGAAGATATTCAGCGGTACAGCGGTTCGGGCATTGCTGCCGCGTTCCTGAAGGTACGCGATTATTCATAACCTCTTAACATTTTTTTCTTAATGTACGATTCTATAACACCTTCAATAGAATTTATTTCTCTCTTTAAATCCGATTTTGTTATTTCCATTTTTTCAATGTTATTGACAGTGTAACGGATACATTGTTTTTTCCCCGATGAATTTTTTGATAAATGCATTTTTTTCACAGAGAGCCCGTTATTTTCAAGGTGCTTCGATATTTTTGATATAATATCCGTGTCTATGTTTGTTTCAACAGTTATACTATATTCACCGGCACGTTTCTCAAACTTGAGCTTTGCGATTTTAAGAATCTGCAGGACTATATAAATCAATACCGTGGCGAAAATAGCCCCGGTATAAAACCCCGATCCGCAAGCAAGCCCAACACATGCAACAGCCCAAAGGCTTGCTGCTGTTGTAAGGCCTGTCACATTAAATCCTTGTTTGATTATCGCTCCCGCTCCAAGAAAACCAATTCCGCTTACAACCTGAGCACCAATACGAGTAACATCAAACGAATCACCATATACAAAGCGGAAATACTCCGAAGTAACCATAACGAGTGCGGAACCGAGGCAAACAAGTATGTGGGTACGGAGCCCCGCCGGTCTGTGGCCGGGATATTCCCTCTGAAATCCTATTATACCGCCCATAATGCATGCTGCAAGCAGTCGCAAAACCATTGTAATTATANAATTAAATTCAAACTGTATATAATTAATCAATTTTCCACCCTTCCTTCTAATAGTTTTTCCCTTTCTCATCGATATTCGTTTGTAAACGCTGATATTACAAAATTACTCAGTCTGCGCCAAATTCAATTTTTTCGCTTCTATTTGCGTTATTGCTTCGTTTCTTGTTTCTATAATATATGGATGAAGAAGCTTTCCTTTTTGCAGTATATAGCGTATTGTCAAGTCACAGCATATCACAATACACCTTTCGATATCTTTATATGCTTGTTTTCTGGCTTCTTCCACACCTTCAAAATTTCTGCCGCTTTCAATATAATCGGCAACAAAAATAATTTTTTCGAGCATTGTCATACCCGCTCTGCCGGTAGTGTGCCAGTATATGGCATCCAATATTTCCTTGTCCTCTACCCCATAATACTCCCTGGCATAAAACGAGCCAAGAATGCTGTGCAACAGAACCGGCGTCTTTTTTTGAATATCATCTAACACAACATTATATTTCTCAAATACTTTATATATTTCATCTTTACCGACATCTCTGGCACAGTCATGCAATAGTCCGGCAATTCGCGCTTTTTCAATATTAACTTTATAAAATTCGGCAAGCCTTAAGGCTTCATTCATTACTTCTTCCGAATGCCGGAATCGCTCCCTGCTGAGTGTCAGTTTAAGATTTTCCCTCATTTTATCAAAAGTCATAAGAAGCTCCTAACAAAAATGACCGGTTGTTAATATAGCCTGTGCAGTTGAATATATTGCTCAACCCCTTCCGGTACCATGTACCGTATCGAAAGCCCGTCTTTTATTCTTTTTCTTATCATTGTTGACGATATTTCGATATTAGGCATATCACAAAAATGTATTGACGCATTATACTGATCTGTTAACCACCTTGACATATTTTTTACATCTGTTTCATTAACATCAGCCCTATTTACTACAAGCATATCGGCATATACAAAGATACTCCCAATACTATGCCATGTGTTAAGGTTAACAATTGAATCGGCACCACAAATGAAATACAACTTTTTATCCGGATAAGAAGCCTTCAGCTCGCGTAAAGTNTCGGATGTATAACTTAGACCATTTCTGTTAAGCTCAATACTGGATACGTCAAAAAACGGATTGCCCTTTATCGCTATTTGAACCATGTTATATCTATGCTGCGAGGTATGATCATCTACCGAGTCTTTGTGCGGAGGATTTTTTGCCGGAACAAACAACACTTTTTCGAGGTGAAAATGATCCCTGACATACTCTGCAATAATCAAATGCCCTATATGTATAGGATTGAAAGATCCGCCGAAAACTCCAATCACGGTAAATCACACCCCTCCCGACTTATACAGGATGTTTACAATGTTCTTCAGTGCATCGTCTATCAATTCCTGAATTGTATATTTTTCTGTCCCTGGTATACAAATATTACATTTACCAACAGGAATTAATACTTTTATAGCAGACGAACTTGACACGGTTTCCGCTATTTTGGGAGTAATTTCACCCATCATGCTATTTGCAGATATAATTCCTATACCGCCGACAATAATGTCTGCCCTCTTAACATTAAAGATTATTGCGTTCTCTCCGGTCGCATACTGATCTGCGCCGGCTTTCTTCATGGCACTTGTAGCAACAGCATTTGTTCCAAGCGCAAGAATACTGGCATTTGAAATCATGCCTTTCAATTTCTCAACTAACGCCTTGCCAAGTCCCCCTCCCTGGGCATCAATCACTACTATTATTGTTTTATTATTCATAAGTATCACAATCTCCGTTTTATGTAATGTTTATCTATCTTTCAGGTATGGACTAAAACATAAAACAATGGAAGAAATTCTCGATATAAAGTATAATAACCCCTTTGACAAAATAATACAACAAAAAAAGCGTTTTTGTAAAAAATAATTAAGGTTTAAGGTNTGTTGAAATTATAACAACAAAAATGATAAAAGAGGCTGCAATTATCAGCCCCTATATTTCAATGCCGTATAACCGACTGCTCATATATCGCTAATGAAATCAACCGTCATCATCATTGCTCGTTTTCATCTTTTTGTGGTTGATATGGCAATGTTTTCATCAACAATGTAATAACTGCATAAAACAGTATAAGCACAAGAAATACTCCGGAAAGTCCGTATTGCATTAGCTGCATTCCTAAAACTATATCATCCATTTACTGGTCCCCCTTTAATTTTATCAAAAATACTTTAGAGCGTCAGCAGCCATGGCACAAGCGCAAGCACCATTCCACCNGCTACGATTGAGCCCAATTGACCCGCTACATTGGCTCCAACAGCCTGCATTAATATAAAATTCTGCGGATCCTCCNTTTTCGCCATTCTCTGTACAATCCTGGCTGACATTGGAAATGCGGAAATNCCGGCTGCGCCAACCATAGGGTTAATTTTCTCTTTCGTAAACAAGTTCATAATTTTTGCCANAAGAACGCCTCCTGCCGTATCAAATACAAACGCAACAAGCCCCATCANCAGAATCATAAGTGTAGCAGGCTGNAAAAAGCTTTCGTAATGCATTGTAGAGCCTATTGTAATACCTAAAAGCAGCGTTACGAGGTTTGCTAACTCATTTTGTGCCGTTTTGGACAACCTCTCAAGTACTCCGGATTCCCGGATGAGATTGCCAAACATAAGAAGCCCAACCAGAGAAACACTTATCGGCGCAAGAATACCCGCAATTACGGTTACAACAATGGGAAACAGAATTAAAACAGCTTTTGATACTTTAACATCCTTGTATTCCATCCGTATCATCCGTTCTTTTTTTGTTGTAAGCGCTTTAATTACAGGGGGCTGAATAATCGGCACAAGCGACATATAAGAGTATGCCGCAACCGAAATCGGCCCTATTAAATGTTTTGCAAATTTCGAAGCCACAAAGATTGATGTCGGCCCGTCCGCGGCACCAATTATTCCGATGGAAGCGGCTGTTTTAAGATCAAAACCCAAATCCGGGAATACCTTGTTAAGCAGCAGTGCTACCATTATCGTGAAAAAAATGCCGAACTGCGCAGCTGCTCCGAATAAAATCATCCTCGGATTTTTTAACAGAGGCGAAAAATCAATCATCGCTCCTACAGCAACAAAAATCAGCACCGGAAACAACTCGGTCAGAATGCCTGAGTTAAACAAAATCTGCAGTATTCCAGGCTCAACCTTGAAAGCCTGTCCGTTTTCAAAAACATAATTAAGTTTTTCAGTAAAAAATTCNTGTAATGTCGGGTAATCCGATACAATTTTTGTTACCGTCTCATCCAACTGCGCTTCATACTGCCAAATTGACTTAAACGGCAGATTCACAAGTATTGCTCCAAATCCTATCGGAAGCAGCAGCATAGGCTCATAATCCTTCTTTATTGCAAGGTATATCAGTACTCCACCTACTATATACATTACAATGTACTCAAGCCTGAATTCGATAACACCTTGAAAAAGCTGCCTAAATTGTTCCATTTTCTCCTCCTGTTTATATAATAATATAATACCGTACCCGCCGCCTGTCGTGTTGATAGGCATCATTAAATTTACTGCATAAAAAAATACCACAACAAACGTCGCAGTATAAGTCTCGCAATCAAATTATTGTTTCGGTGAACTAA
>JGI24710J26742_10001952_pt1 | contig 18717 bp, 21 predicted proteins | sample BioPla2DNA2_FD_26742 | JGI IMG/M metagenome (IMG submission 26742) | reverse complement strand
CCGGATACCAAAGCTCCGGAAATTGAGGGAGTGCTGGTGGCCAAAGACCGTGCCAGCTTGCAGATCACCTTCAGCGAGCCCATCGCCTCCTCGCCAGACCCGCTGTATAGAGGCAATTATACCTTCCGCACCACGGCCAACGATCCGGATAACGATATCCTGAGCATAGCTCACGATTCTGATATCATCACCATCAGCTTCATCCACCCTCTCAAGGTGAGTAACCAGCCTTACAATATCAGGGTGGAAAACATCCAAGACCTCGCCGGCAATACCATTTCCCGCCAGCATAGCGTGGCCAGGATCTCGCTCTCCGATGCCAAAGACCTCTCCGAACTCAAGGTCTACCCAAATCCCGTCTATACCTCTCAGCAAAGCTGGGTGGCCATTCACAACTTCCCCATGAACAAAAAAGGGCGCATCTCCATCTACGACAGCAGCGGCAACCTGGTTCACAAAGCCAGATTGGGGCCTTACAAACCTGAGCTGGCAAACAATACCTACCGCTGGGAACTGAGGAACGACAGTGGGCACAGAGTGTCCTCCGGGGTCTATTTCTACGTGGCGGAGATGGGCGGTGAAACGGCCAAAGGAAAGTTTGTTATCCTGAGGTAGCCATGCGCACCTGGGGGCTTGTCCGCTCGCTCCCAATGCTTTCACATCTATGAAGGGCCGGGTTTTGTTCCCGGCCTTTTGCCATATCCAAAGATTTCACTTGCCTGATTTGGGGCTTTTTATATCTTGGCTCATAAGTAGAAGAATAGCCCTTAATAAGGAGCGTAGACAATGAAGATTATAGAAGGAAAACTGGTATCCAAGGGGTACCGTTTTGCGATCGTGGTGAGCCGGTTTAACGAGCTCATCAGCAACAAGCTCTTAGGCGGAGCTTTGGATTGCCTGAAACGGCATGAAGTGAAGGCAGAAGATATTGAAGTGATCTGGGTGCCCGGTGCCTTTGAGATCCCTTTGGTAGCCCAAAAAGTGGCACAAAATGCCGATATTGATGCCGTAATCTGCTTGGGAGCCGTGATTCGTGGCTCCACACCCCACTTTGAATATGTGAGTGCGGAAGTGAGCAAAGGCATAGCACAAGTCGGCTTGAAATCCGGCAAACCCGTGATCTTTGGCATTCTCACCACAGATACCATTGAGCAAGCCATAGAACGTGCCGGCACCAAGAGCGGGAACAAAGGTTCCGCCGCCGCAGCTTCGGCTTTGGAAATGGTGGATTTGATGAAGGAGCTTGGCCATGGGCATGAGGCGTAAGGCTCGCGAGATCGCTGTTCAAACGCTTTATGCGTTGGAGTTTACAGACGTCAACGAGCAGTTTCAGGAGTATTCCCTCCTCAGTCAGTATCAGGATATCCTGTCCCAGATCGCCGAAAGTGATAACATAGACCCCTTCAGCTCGCTTTACGCCTTCGCGGAAGAGCTAGTCAAAAATGCGATCATCAATATGGAAGAGATCGAGACCAAGATAGACAGCCACGTGCTAAACTGGAGCTACGATTGTCTCGCCCGCCTGGATCGCAGCATCCTGCACATAGCGGTCTATGAGCTTTTGTACACAGACACGCCTGCGCCGGTGATCATCAACGAGGCCATAGAAATCTCCAAGAAGTTTTGCAGTGAAAGCACCGGGAAGTTTGTCAACGGCATCCTGGATGCCATCAATAAAGAGATCAAGGAAGGTGCTCATCAGGAACGCCCCTCTTGATTCCTTGTCAGACCCAGATTGGAAGGACTTATGAATAGCAAGATAACCTGTTCAGTGGGTGTCTTTGCCCACAATGAAGCAGCCAACATCGGCGCTTTATTGGATGCTTTGATCCGGCAAAAGCTGAAGAAAGCCGAAATTATGCAGATCATCGTAGTCTCCAGTGCCAGCACGGACGGCACGGACGAGATAGTGAGAGAGTATTGTCAAAAAGATGAGCGCATCCGGCTCATCACGCAAGAGAAAAGGGAAGGTAAGTCTGCTGCTATCAACCTCTTCATCGCAGCTGCCAGTGAAGACATCTGCGTGGTCATCAGCGGCGATGTCATCCCTGCGCCCCGCACCATAGAGCGGCTCGTCTCAGCTTTTGCAGACCCCAAGATAGGAGCCACCGGCGGGCGCCCCGTTCCCGTCAATGATCCCGACAGCCTGATCGGCTACAGCGTGCATCTGTTGTGGAGATTGCACCATAGAATGGCCATGCTCTCGCCCAAGTTGGGTGAAATGATCGCCTTCCGCAAGATCATGGATTCCATCCCCGCCGAATCCGCAGTGGACGAAGCAAGCATCGAAGCCATCATCCGCGACGCAGGCTACAAGCTGCGCTACATCCCTGAGGCCGTTATCCACAACAAAGGCCCGCTCAATTGGAAAGACTTTATCAAGCAGAGACGCCGCATCCAAAATGGACACCTCTGGCTCATCCAAAACCAAGGCTACACCGTGGTTTCTCAGGACAAGGGCACCCTGCTCTGGATTCTCATCGATGAAGCCATCGAGCGCCCCAAAGACATCTGCAAGATGATGGTCGTGATGGCTATCGAGATATATAGCAGGCTGCTTGGCACCTGGGATTACCGCGTCAAGAAACGCAATCCCTTCGCCTGGGAGATAGCCAAAAGCACCAAAGACTTAAAGGGCGATCAATGATTTGGTTGATGATTCGCATGGTGGGCTTCTGGTTTATGAAGCACTTCCGCTTCCCGCGCCTCTTGCCCATCAATTACACCGTGAGCCTTCTGTATTCCTGCAATTCACGTTGCGCCACCTGCAACGTCTGGAAGAAAAAGGCCCGCAACCTCAGCGTTGACGAATATAAGAAGATATTCTCCTCCATCGGCAGAGCACCCTATTGGCTCACTTTCAGCGGTGGAGAACCCTTCCTCAGAAACGATATAGACGACGTGGTGATCAGCATCTACAAGATCAGCCGTCCCCGCATCATCAATCTCCCCACCAATGGCATCCTCACAAATGCCATCGTGGAGAAGGTGGCCATCATCGCCAAAGCCTGTCCCAAGGCACAGATCATCGTCAACGTCTCTATAGACGGAATAGAACAGCAACATGACGACATCCGTGGCGTGCCCGGCAACTACAAGAAAGCCGTAGCCACCGTGCAGAAGCTGAAAGCGCTCAAGCTGCCCAACCTCAGCGTGGGCATACACACCGTGATTTCCATCCACAACGTAGACAGCTTTGCCTCCATCGCTACAGGCCTGATGCGCCTGGAGCCGGATAGCTACATCACCGAAATCGCCGAAGAGCGCGTGGAGCTGGATACCATGGGCACCAACATCACGCCCGGCCTGGTTCCTTACAAGAGTGCGGTGGACTTCCTTATCCACACGATTAAAAGAAGCAAATTCAAGGGCATGAACAAGATCACCATGGCCTTCAGGATTGAGTATTACAACCTCGTGAAAAGGATCATGAGAGACAAGAGGCAGATCCTGCCCTGCTACAGCGGCGTGGCTTCTGCCCAGATCTCGCCCGATGGAGACGTCTGGAGCTGCTGCGTAAAAGCCAACAGCCTCGGCAACCTGCGTGAAAACGGCTACAAGTTTTCCAAAGTATGGTGGTCACGCAAGGCCAGGCAGGAGCGCCGCAGCATCCACAAAAAGGAGTGCTGGTGCCCTCTGGCAAACGCCGGCTATACCAATATGCTCATGGATTTGCCTACCTTGTTCAGGGTTTTCTATCGGTCTCAGATAAAATGGTGGAGCTGACATGATATCTCTCAAAAGAACAGTGGCGACTGCACCCAGTTCCATGTGTGAATACTGGGCTTCGCAGGATGGACGCTTTGGCTGGTTTCTCTGCACCTGGCATCCCGAAGATCATCACGCTCTGGAAGAAATCCAGGCAGAGATCAAGCTTACAATCCTCAATTCAGACATCCAGCGCGTGAGCAAGCTGGAAGCCGGCAAATGGCTCAAGGAGTTCTTTGCCGAATTCCACTGGAAGCTGCACGCCCTCTTCAATAAGACCGAGATCAAAGAGAAAGGAATCTCGCTCTTCCTGGCCCTGATGTATGAAAACGAGCTGCACTTTGTCCAGTTTGGACGCCTCTTTTGTGCGCTCGGCAACGACAAGTCCATCAAACCCGTGGGCCTCAAATGGGAAAACTACCACGTGAAAAGCCTCAAGCAGCTCAGGCTCCTGGGTATGGATGCCGAAGAAATCAGGACAAAGGTTCAAAAGGTGGTCATTCCGGAAAAGCACTTCTTCCTGGTTTTGCCCGGGCCCATCACGCGTAAACTCTTTGGCGACAACTTTGATCCCGGCAGCGTGAAAGTGCTGCTGGATTCCATGAGCCAAAGCCCGGATGCCAATTGGCTGCTGCTTTCCAACGAACCGGAGCTCGTCAAAACCAAGAAACGCAGGTTCAACACCCTCCACATCGCCACCTTCACCCTCATCTTCTTCACCATCATTGCCATCCTCTATGTGATCTTTGGCAATAGGTTCTTCGAGGGCGCNTGGCGCAATTTACGCACNCTGTTCCAAAGCAATAAACCTGTCTCCATCCACGAAATCCCAGACAANCTGAATATAGACAACGACAAGATCCGCGGTTATATCAAGCAAGCCCTCAACAGCCCACTGCGGGAAGTGGAGATCAATCTGAGCTGGAATACAGACCTCCCATACCAAGTGACAGTGGCTCCCTGTTTTGACCTGGATAACATCTATATCGCCGGCGGAAGGTTCCTCACGGCCTACAGCAAGAGAAATCAGAGAGCCCTCAAATGGAAGAAGGAGTTTGATTCCGACGTCCTCGGCATCAGCTACATCAACGGCAACATCCTGGTAAGCCTCGAGGACAGCAAGGTCTGCAATCTCAATTCCAAAGGCGAAGAGCTGTGGATGCAAGACATGGAGGGCCAGGTGAAGCTCTACCACTCACTGAAGCCCATAGAGCTCACCAATGCAGATAATCCCCGCATCGACGGCAGCATCATCATCCTTCCCTCAGAGTACGGGATCATGGTGATAGACGCACTCAGAGGCGAGGTCTTGCATCAGGTCACTTTCAAGGGCAAGCTGCAGTATCTCTCGCAGTACGACAGCTTCCAATCCTGCTTCTATGCCGTCGTTCAGGACGCCATGCTATGTTTGGATCTAAAAATCTTAAACTGATCCTCATCTTTCTCTGCTTTGGCAGCCTGATCTTTGCCGTGACGGGAAACCTCACCAAAACAGGCTTTGCCCGCCTCCAATACGATGGGGGAGGGGATTGGTACAACGACCCTGAAGTGCTGCCCAATCTCGCCACCTTTGTCAATGCCAACCTCGGCACCCAATTCCCCACCGATCAAGCCGTGGTCAAGGCCTCCGAAGTCCGGCTCTTTGATTTTCCCTTTGTCTACCTCACCGGCCATGGCAATATCCGCTTTACAGATAAAGAGATAGATAACCTCAGGCAATGGATGAAGCGCGGCGGCTTTCTCTATGCCGATGACGATTATGGCATGGATGCTTCCTTCCGCCGTGAGATCAAGCGCATCTTCCCGGAATATGAGCTCACCCTGCTTTCCGCTTCGCATCCGCTTTTCACCGCTTTCTACGACTTCTCAAGCGGCGTGCCCAAGATCCATGAACACGACGCCAAGCCGCCCCAGGCCTTTGGACTCTTCGACGACGAAGGCCGCATGATGTGCCTTTATACTTACGAAACCAATATCAGCGACGGCTGGGCCGATCCCGGCACGCACAACAATCCGCCCGAGGTGCGAGAAACCGCACTCCGCTTTGGCGCCAACATCATCCAATTCATCAGCAACCAATGAAGATCTGCGTTGTCTCTGACGTTCACTACAAATACCACAGCACCAATGAGGCTGACCTCAGGGTGCAAAAACGCTTCCTCAGCTTTCTGGATTTCGCCATCGGACGCTACGATCTGCTTGTGCTCTGTGGCGATATCTTCGACCTCTACAACGAGTATAAACACGTGATCATCAGAGAGTATTTTGGCATCTACCACCGCCTGGCCAAGATCAAGGAAGCCGGCTGCCGTATCGTCTTCCTCAGCGGCAATCACGACTTTTGGTTTGGCAGCTTCCTCACAGATGAGCTCGGCGTGGAGCTGTATCCTGACAATTTTACCCTCCGGGCAGATGGCAAGACCATTATCTTCACGCATGGAGACCTCTACACAGTCAATGACCTGCGCTACCATCTCCTGCGCAAGTTTCTGCGTCTGCCCATCACCCGCACGCTCGTCAACCTCATTCACCCGGATTGGGCTCTGGTATTGGGCGCCGGGCTCTCGCGTTCCAGCAGAGAGCGTCCTGCTCCCACATCGCTCCAAAAGCAGCGTGCAAGAGGCTTGAAAGCCTGGGCCAAGAAAAATATCTTGCAGGGAAAGGCCGATATCGTGGTAATGGGTCATAGTCACGAGGCGGAAATTCTGCCCATCGGTGAAGGCTTTTATGCCAACGCCGGCGAGTGGATAAAGCGCCCCTCATATCTGGAAATAACCGATGGAAACATCACGTTAAAACAATATAAAACAAACAATAAGGAGAATGAACAGTGAGAAAATCATTTCACACACATCGCATGATTATGGTAGGCCTTGTATTGCTATTGAGCCTGTCTATGCTGAACTGCAACAACACCCGCACCAAAGCAAAGACACCCGCTCTTCAAAAGGAGGAAAAACCAGTGGTAACAACCGAAACAACCGAAAAAGAAACACCCAAACAAACCGTGGTAAGAGTCATTATGGACACCACCTACGGCGAGATCAATCTCGAGCTCTGGCCCGACATCGCTCCCAAGACCGTGGATAACTTTGTAACCCTGGCCCGCAAAGGCTTTTACAATGGTATCTACTTCCACAGAGTGATCCCGGACTTCATGATCCAGGGCGGCTGCCCCAACACCAGGGATGATGATCGCAGAAACGACGGCCAAGGCGGCCCCGGCTACACCTTCGACGATGAATGCTACGACGTAAACAACCCCGTCACGGGCAAGATCGAAGACGACGACGTCGCCAAGCAGGTGTGGGAAAAGATCATCCTTCCCTACATGAACTCCGGCAAAAACCCTCAAGAAGATATCTTTGAGATTGTGAAAGAGGTGCAAAAGCAGGGCAACATGGAGCCCCTCAAGGCGCACCCCGTCAGCTTCTATCAAAAGCGCACCGGCATCGACACACCCATCTACAAGCTAGGCGCCAAAAACCTCTATGGAAGCATCTCCATGGCCAACGCCGGCCCCAACACCAACGGCTCCCAATTCTTCATCATCACCAAGAAGGATGGAACCCCCTGGTTGGACGGCAAGCACACCGTGTTTGGCAAAGTAACCTCCGGAATGGATGTGGTACACAAGATCGAAAGCCTGCCCAGGGATCGCTCAGACAATCCCAACAGAGAAAACCAGGCCTTCATCAACTCCATTTCCTTCCCCAAATAATAAGGAGTAACTTGATATGGCCCGCGTCTCAGATTCTGAATTGATGCAGGAAATGCTTACCTGGATACGTCAAAACCAGTATGTCTATTTGGCCACGGTGGATAAAAACCAACCCCGCGTTCGCCCTATTGTGATGTTTGAATACGACGAACGCTACTTCTTTACCACCTACAGTGGCGATGCCAAGGTGGGCCAGATCAGCTCCAATAAAAGGGTGGAAGTGTGTGTGCCCATCAGCGAAGACGGCCAAAATGGCTATATCCGCCTGACCGGAAGCGCAAAGATCGTCACAAACAACGACCTGCGCGCCGAAGCCGCTGAGTATTGCTACTTCTTCGATCAATACTATTCCGGCTGGGACGATCCGGATTACACCCTGATCGAATTCTACCCTGAATACGCCGAATATTTGCGCCCCGGTGAAAACCATAGCCGGGGCTGCACTTTCAGACGCTACTGACGGAGCTCGAAGATGAAATCCATCTATAGCTATATCGATCCCCACCTTGGAGCCTGCCACATCGTCATCCCCAAAATACGCCAGGTAGGCTCCGCGCTGGGGAATCTCCTCATCACCTTCGACAATGGAGAAAAGGTAGACGTCTACACAAACGACCTGAAGACCACCACGCAGGAGCTGCTGGAAGCCATCGAAAGATTCTATGAATCCAGAGATTAACCCCATCCTCATGGCCTTTTTGGCCACCTGCTTCACCTGGCTGATGACCGCTATCGGCTCGGCCTTCGTCTTTTTCTTCAAGACCATCAAAGACGGCGTCTTGGACGTCATGCTGGGCTTTGCCGCCGGTGTGATGATCGCCGCCAGCTTTTGGTCGCTTCTCGATCCCGCCATCCAGATGAGCAATTCCGCCTTCCCCGCCGCTATCGGCTTCCTCTTGGGAGGCGCCTTCCTCCGCCTGATAGACTTCCTGCTGCCCCACGTGCATATCAGCGGCGATAAGGTGGAGCGCGAGGGCATCAAGACGCCCTGGGGAAAATCCACCCTCATGTTTCTGGCGGTGACGCTGCACAACTTCCCGGAAGGCATGGCTGTGGGTGTGGCTTTCGGAGCCCTGGCCCACGGAGTCCCCTCCGCCACTTTGGCCGGTGCCCTCTCTCTGACCTTGGGCATTGGCATCCAAAATCTCCCCGAAGGCGCTGCCGTATCCATCCCCTTGCGCCGCGAAGGACTCTCCCGCTGGAAGAGCTTCTTCTGGGGTCAATTCTCCGGTATGGTGGAACCCATCGGAGGTGTGCTGGGTGCGCTTTTGGCCCTCTCCGCCAAGTCTTTCCTGCCCTATACCCTGGCCTTTGCCGCCGGTGCCATGATCTTCGTGGTGGTGGAAGAGATGATCCCCGAGATCCAACGCGGCAAACACAGCCATTTGGCTACCGTGGGCGTGATGCTTGGCTTTGTGCTGATGATGATCCTGGATGTATCTTTGGGCTGATGCAAATGTAGCCGGCGGTCGCCGAACCGCCGCATAGTACGGTCGCTCGTGTACGGGCCGCTTTGCCCAGCACCGAAGGTACCGGCGCAAGCCGCACCGCCGATCTTCACGCATCCACCTGCATCCCCACCCCTGGCGCCAGCTACTCACAACTCACAATTAGACGGCGCAGCCGGCCACCCCATCCGTGTGTATCCATGGAAGAATCCAAAACCCACTTTCAGAAAACGTCCTCTCATACTATACCCTGACGACCTCACTCAGACGCAGGAAAATTCCAAAAATCCAGTTCCGTAACTGCTTGCAAAGCCTAAGCATACGAAACTGGTCAAATATTGCCTCTTTCTTTGCCGAAGTGTAATACCGGTGTAGGGTCGCTCGCCGGAGCGACCACCCCCAAAGCTTCACGCATCCACAAAACAACCATTTGCATCTGCATCACCTGCGCGGCAACTACATTACATCCAGATGGATAGCGAATAAAGCGGCTTCGCCGCTATAAACATCAAGCTGCGCTTGATTGCGGCGGTGCGGCTTACGCCGGCTACAGAGCAGCGGTTCAGCGGCCGCTCCTACTTATACTGATATATCGCCCAGCCATCGCGGCCGAGCCCCAGGAAGACCAGATCTTCGCTCAGGGCCACGTCATAGACGCTGTAGGGCGTATTGATGGTATTGATATCCTCGATCTGCAGTGGGTTTTTCACGTCCAAGATCTTCACACCGCCGCGTCCCAAAGCCAGGTAGAGGCGGTCGTCCATCACCTCCAGGTCCAGGATTTCGTTTGGCATCCGGTACTGCGTGGTGAGGTAAGGGTTTTTGAGGTCGCGCACATTGATGCCCAGTAGGTTTTTGCCGGCACCCACCCACACGGTATCTTTGTTTTTCACTAAGCAGCGAGATTCCGGAATCTGGTAGTTTTGGCCTCTGGCTTGCGGGAATTGCTGATCTGAAATATCCACGGTCACCAGTCCGAAGTCGTTGAGCGCATAGAGGTTTGGGTAGATGGCTTCAAAGTCTTTGATACCCCAGTTGGTGGAGAAGGTGGAGATGATTTCCCTGAGTCCGCCTTTGCCGATGTTGATGATATCTATACCTTTGAAGCGGTCTGCGATGTAGACGGTGCTGCCTTCGCGGGTGATCTTATCTCCGGGGAGGTGTTCGGTGAAGTAGATGCGGGCGTAGGAATTGAGCGAATCCACGGGTGCGATGACGTTTGCCGGTTCGCGTGTAACCACGTAGAGGTAGTTGTCTCCCACGAGGTCAAAGTCTTCTATCTGCGCCCCGGAGAGGAAGGAAGCCTCGATGGAAGGCTTGAAGAGATTGAAGATGTTATAGATCCAGATCTGGTGTTGATTGCGGGTGATGACTTGGTCATCGAACACCTGGATGCCCAATGCCTGGCCGGTGGCAACCCTGACTATGGGCTGCAAAAACCTGGTTTCCCCGGCACTTAGGCTCAAGATGCAGCAAATAAAAACGAGGGAAAGGATGATTTTTTTCATGGCTATACTCCGATGAGTTCTTGGATGATGTCACGGGTGCTGACGCCTTCNGCTTCCGCCGTGAAGGAAAGCAGGATGCGATGACTGAGCACAGGTCTTGCCACTTGGCGCACGTCTTCTTCCGAGGGGCTAAGTCTGCCATCCAGGGCTGCTCTTGCCTTGGCGGCCAAAATTAGGTTTTGTGANGCNCGGGGNCCGGCTCCCCAGCTGATCCATTTGCGCACGCTTTCCGGAGCTTCGGGGCTGTTGGGCCGCGTGGAACGGGCCAAATCCACCGCGTATTGGAGCACGTGATCGGCCAAAGGCAAGCCTCTCACCGCCGCCTGTGCTGCGAGTATCTTCTCGGCGTCCAGGAGGCTCTGGATTTTCACCTGCTTGTCTGTAGTTGTGCTTTTCACGATCTGCAGCTCTGTCTCGCGATCCGGATAATCTATCAGCACATGAAACATAAAGCGGTCAAGTTGCGCTTCCGGCAGGGGATAGGTGCCTTCCTGCTCGATGGGGTTTTGCGTGGCCATCACGATGAAAGGCAGCGGCAGGGGTCTGGTTTGATTGCCGCTGCTAACGCTATATTCTTGCATGGCTTGCAGGAGTGCAGCCTGCGTCTTGGGCGGTGTACGGTTGATTTCGTCTGCCAGGATGATATTGGCAAAGATNGGGCCTTTGATATAGCGAAATTCGCGCTCGGTGGAGGANCCCACCAATATATCTGATCCCGTGATGTCTGATGGCATCAGGTCGGGCGTGAATTGGATGCGTCCAAAGCTGAGGTTCAGCGCTTTGGCNAANGTGGAGATGAGCAAGGTTTTAGCCAAGCCGGGCACGCCTTCGATCAGCATATGCCCACCGGCAAANAGGCCGATCAACAGCTGTTCTATCACCTCGTCCTGGCCGATGATTACTCTATGTATCTGCTCCAGCAGCTCGTCTTTGGCCACCTTCANTTTTTCGATTCGCTCTATCATTTGTTCATTGGTCATATAAGTTTTCTCCTGTAAAAATCTTCTTGAGGATCTGGCTACCCGTGATGCTGAGCGCTATTCCACCACTGAGGGTGATCAGCACCGCGGTCAACACGTGCGCCAGGGCCATCACAGCTGAGGCGCTCGCTTTTGTCAACCCAAATCCCAGGCTAAAGATGATGATCATCATCCATTGGTTTGATCCCAGTTGAGCCGGCGGTTGCGGCAAGGCATAACTGAGGTTGATCAGCGTGTAGCCAAACAGCACCATGGCAAAGGGATACGCCATACCGAAAGCTCGGAAGATGAGCCAAAAGTAGAGCCCATCCAGGATAACTCCCAGGATGGTAAATCCCAAAGCCCCCAAAAGCTTGAGCGGCTGCGATCTAAATAAATCCATGCCACCGATGAAGAGCCGGATAAACTCGTCGCGCTTGGCATGAAAGCGCTTGGGCAGCCAAAAGAACAGCTTCCTGAGCACCTGGATCACCTTTTGCTGATTGAACATCGCCAAAAGCACCAATCCTACTGATAATACAAACACCAAAGCCAAACCCCCCATTAAAATATACATCGCCGTATTCAGTTTCAGAGTCAAAAAGGGTAGCAACGCCAGCGCCAGGAAGATGCCGAAGGTATCAAAACTCTTGTCGATAAAGATGACGGAGAGGCCGGAGCTCATGGGGATGTTGTCCTGTTTTTTCAGCAGCCAGGCTTTGGCCACCTCACCGGCGCGGATGGGAATGAGGTAATTGATCATATTGCCGATCAGGCTGTAACTCCATACCTTAAGCAGTGTGGGCCGGGTGGCGCTATCCATGAGCAGATGCCATCGGATGCTGCGCACAAAGTAGGCCAGCAGATAAAAGGCCAAAGCCAGGATCAGTGTGGAAATATCCACTCCCCGGATAGCCTGCCAAAGCTCGCTTGGGTCTACCATTCTCAACCAGAGGACGATGAGCAGGATGCCCAGGATCAGCCCCAGGATCAAGAATAGTACTTGCCTTTTAGTCACGGCTTCGGCTCGAAGAGGAAGTATTCGTGATGCGCCCAGATGCGCTTAAAGCTTTGCGGTGCATGATTCTCCAGCAGAGTGTACTGCATCATGCGCCCTGCAAACCCATCATCCTTGCCCCGATAATAATCCAGGATGGAAAGCGGCTCTTTCTCCTTAGCCGGCGTTCGCTGCCCCGACTTACCACCACCCTGTTTCCCAGCCCTCAGCTTGATGCCCAGCTTGTTTTGCAAAAAGTCTTCCTTGCTCATCCCGATATCCGGCCAGAGCGGGCAATCGAAAAGCCTGCTTTCTTTCAGGCTCCAGCCCAGCTTATCCAGCAGATAGATGAAGGAGGGGGAATCTATGTGTGATATCTTCAGATACGGGTAACGCTGCGGACTGTAGTCTTGCAATTGCGATTTGTAGCCCAGGCCGCTGCGGTTGGGAACGCTGATCAGGATGCACTTCTTGCTCACGCGGGCCAGCTCGGCGAGGTACAGGCGCAGGTCTTGGCAAAACCACAAAGCCGAAAAGCTGAAGCTGAGATCAAAGCTTTCATCCGGGTGATCCAAGACGCGATAATCCGCATTGTATCTGATGTCCATGCTTTGCCCCAGGCTTTGCCACAGCTCTTTGATCATTTCTATGCGCTCCTCGTCGTGGTCTTCCAGCTGCACACGCACTCCTTCTTTGGCCAANGCNACGAGGTTGATGCCGCTNAGGCCCGTGAAGCCGAAGCTGGGGCTCTCCAACACGCTTTTCACGTCATACTTTTCCACCACGTCCAGCAGAACATTGTTTAAAATGATGCGTTCATAGCTTGAGCCCAGGCCCTCGTCTCCATGTTCAAAATAGCTGCGCCAGTTGTTGATAATGGGGATAGCCATCAGCGTTTCTCCTTGTTTCTCAGCAGGATCTTAAAGCCGGGGATGGTGTAGATGGGCTCCAGTTCCATCAGCTCAAAGGTATCGGACACCTGATAAAACCAGCTTTTGGAGATCAGCTCAAAGCGGCTGATCCAGAGCTCATTTCTAAAGAATCTGGCTACCCTCTCGCCGAGTTTGAACCAGCGCTCATCCACCTGCAACAGCGCGGGATAGTTTTTGCCATACCTTTCACGATAGATAAAATTGACCAGCGCAGAGAGTTGCACCGGCTCCCTGTCTGCCACGTTGAGTGCCAAACCGCTCTCCCAATCGTTTTGCAAGAGCCACACAAAGGCATCTGTGATCAGCTGAATATGGCAAAGATGTATCCAGATGCGCTTCTTGATCAGCGGGAAGGTGAGCTTTTCCACCATGTTGACCAGGGTCTGCGGAAAGCCGTTGTCACCGGGGCCGTAGGTGATTGCCGGCCGGAGGATTGCTGCCTTCAAGCCACGCAACACCGATTGCTGTATATAGTTTTCGCTTTGGATTTTGGTATAGTGATAGTAGTTATCCGCATTGCGGGGTGAGAGGTTTTGCGCGGGGAGTTCCTTGGGAATGGCGCCAAATACACCCACAGAGGAGCAAAAGAGCAGCTGCGCTCCCGTCTTGAGGCAGTATTCACAAAGAGCCTGCGTGCTGTGGAGATTGGCCTTGAGATAGGTGTTTTTGCCAAACTTTCTGCCGCCGCGCAGCGCACCGATATGCATCACCACATCAAAAGTGCGCCCTTCCAGCCAGCTGTTGATCCCCTTTGTATCCGCCAAATCCAGCTCCACGATCTCCACCTTGGTTTCAAACTCTGCATATCTGCTTTTGGACGTCCCCGGCCTCACCAAAGCCGTGATCTCATAGCTATCGTCCAGAGCCAAAATCGTCCTCAGCACACTGCCGCCGATCAGGCCGGTGATGCCGGTGATGAGGAGCGAGCGCTTCATCAGCCGAATATACTCCTCCAGAAACCTCCGGATCTTGAGCGGTGCCTCGGTCTTTCCACGTGCACATATTTGTAGGGCATATCTTCGCCATTCAAGACCATCAGCGGATGCTCGCGACTCAGCAACCGGGCGGTGTGTTCATCGATGCGGTGTTTGATCTTTTCTACCGCTTCAAAATAGGACCTGTAAGGACCGCGCACATGATCGTCCGAGCCAAGCAGGTGAGCCCAGCCGTTATCTATCAAAATCCAGGCGGTCTGACGCACCTTCTCGCCATATTGACCCACCAGCGAGCCGGTATTCACTTGGACGTAGACGTTGCGCTCGATCAGGCTGCGCACCGAGCTCGGCTTTCTCATCACGCTCACATAGCGCTCAGCGTGTGCCAAAATAGGCTTATAACCGGCTCTCAGGAGATCGAAAGTGTAGTGTTCAAAATCGTTGTAGAGGCCATTCAGCTCTGTCTCGATCAACACATATTTGGAGTCGCCCAGGGTGAGATTTTTATCCCGGATATCTTCCAAAATTGTGGGAGAGAGGAATACCTCAAAGCCGGGGACCAGCTTCAGCTTTGATTTTCTGGCTATGAGCCCTTGCNGTAGCTGCTCCAGCTTTTCCATATATTCTTCCCTACTATATTCATAATGCCCTTTTAGGTAATGCGAAGTTAAAAAGGCATGCGTGATCCCACCGGCATCCATGGCCAAAAGCTGTTCGATAGAGCTGGTGAGATCCTTGCTGCCATCATCAATTGCGGGTATGATGTGACAGTGAGTATCGATCATNTGGTCTCTGCTTCTGTTTTCTTAAGGTAGTGTGTCACGCAACATCTGGACNAACTCTTCNAGNACGTTGCGGTTGGAATAGGGTTTGATCAGTTTATCGCATTCATCAAGCATCTTTTCCACTTGACTGCGAGCTTTGTCAAAACCCAAGATGCCGGTGTAGGTACGGCGACTCGAAGGAACAAACTCCTCGTCAAAATCCAGGCCTTCTCTGCCNCGGTTATAATCCGAGGCGATATTTTCTATCATCTGATAGCAGAGCGCCAGGTTGGATGTNTAGGTATTCATCACCATCCTGTCTTCNTCTTCAGCTTCCGCCAGTACGCAGGCGATATCCGCCGAAGCCTGAAGCAAAGCNCCCACCTTCTTCATATCNATAAAACGCAAAGAGTTGATCTTCATCACCTTGCGCTTCATCTCCAAGTCAACCAGTTGCCCGCCAACCAGACCATAAGACTTGGTGTAAGAAGAAAGAATACGTGTAGCTTGAATGGCGTGTTCTTTATTTGATATACTGCCGATGACCTCAAAAGCCAAGGTATAAAGCGCATCGCCGGCCAGGATGGCCACGGCGTTGCCATATTTCTGATGCACCGCAGGAATGTCCCTGCGCAGCTTGTTGTTTTTCACGCTGGGAAGATCATCGTGAACCAAGGCGGCGTTGTGGCACAATTCCACCGCTACTGCCGCCAAAACAGCATCGTTTAATACCTTGGTCTTCTTCATGCCCGTGAGCATTTCAAAGATGGCAAGCAACATCAAAGGACGCCAACGCTTGCCACCCGGGATCACGGCATAACGCATCGCTTCCTTCAGCTCAGAGGCNTGCTTGTCCTCAAAGCTGAGATAGCTGTCAAGCCCTTTCTCNATAAGATCGAGCCGAGTTTCAAAATACTTCTGTATTAACAAAATAACACTCCCATAAATAATCTGTAAAAAGTCAATTTCAGCGTATAAGCAAAGGATATAAAAGGGGCTGAAATTGTCAAGTAAAATTCACTCTTAACTATAGATATTGTTGATGTTAACTCTGGAAAACACCATCAGGCGGGCAGAAAAGCCGCAATTGATCACACTCTCGTCTATTACATATTTATTTTGAATCCGGTTCATCAAATAAGCATATGCTCAGAGGTGGGGCTGACGCCTTCACGCATTCAAGGTAGCTCAAACTATTTTTTGATCAGAAACAAAAACTCCCGATTTGGTTCATCAACATCGCGTAGCCACTCATTTTTCCATCTCATTTCTGCCATTACATTCTTGCGATAGTCGATCTCAACCACATCCAATAGCTTACCGTGTGCAGCAATGACACGATTGAGGTCCTCTGCCGTTGCTCTGCCTCCTGAACTGTAAGAGAGAATTACCCACTTTGCTTTCACCTCACCAAGAAGTCTATCTATAGCCGCAACAGCGATATACCTGTTTTCTTCGTTTTTGCGAAACTCCTCAAATACAGAAGATGAGATCGTGTCAGATGAGTCTACCCTCCTATTTGCTTTTCCAAATAAGGCTGGTTTATCATTTAAACAGATGCTGGTCCAAATATGATAGTAGGATGCGTAACGAACTCTGGAGGGTGGCATCTTTTCATTATTTGAACCATAAGGTGGGTCAAAATAAGCAAGATCAACCTCCACCCGTGGGAGAATATCAAATATATCACCTCTGGTTACAGTGTGTTGGCTTTCGTTGGCGATAAGCTTAGGAACTTTTAGGCAGAGTTTATTGTAGGACCTCTTAGACCAGTTGTTCAGATAGGAAACGAAGTGCCCTATAGTGCTGTCAACCTTGTCCAGAGCCAGTATCAAACTGGTTAGCGCGACCGATTTATCTATACGGGAGAGGTTTAGTCTGTCAATTTCTTCACGAATTGCGTCGAGCTTTCTCGTGTTGTGGACCTGCCAGGGCTTTTTAAGGCCATCTGGTTGACGTGACGTTGATTGCTCTGCCAAACCTCCATAGTGTTCTGTAAACCAGCCATCACGTGGCGGCACCGAATTAAGATGATCAATCAGCTCTTGATATTCATCATAACTACGGTTGTTAAGTAAATAGCAGGTTCCAAACACTTCTGACCAAACGGCTATGTCGTTACTGATGACAGGGTAGCCAAGTTGTGCAAATGCCTGAGAAACCCTCGTTGAACCGGAAAAGCCATCAAAGATAGATTTTGCATTGGTCTGCTTGGCCAATTCCAAAATACTGGGGATGATTTTCAGCTTCGAACCGATGTACTTTATGCCCTCGGTTTCCCTATAATCCAAGGTAATGTCATCAAAGCATATTGAGTACTGCATTATACCGGCAAACCTGATTCTTTTTTTAATTTCTTGATATCTCTTTGAATAACTTTCAAAGCCTCTTCATGGCCCTTTGCTGAAGAAACTAAGGCATTGGAAAATAGTTTGATAAGCACCGGGTTATGAGAATAGCTAATCCAGCCCTGCGTTAGGCTGTCGAAGTATCCAAACCCACGTTCAGTGTGCGTCCATAAGCCCCTCTGCAGCGCGTTCGCCATGGCATCACCATATCGCACCTCACAAATGTATTCTCCTTTTGCATTATAAAAACGATAGACCGGATGCTTCCTGCCCCTCCCACTTTCTTCTCTAACTATTGATGCGGTTTCTGCGATAGCCCGATCGTAATCAAAAATTAAAATGTTGCATAGTTTTTTGGATTCATTGTAGATAAGCGGCAAGACGTTTACACTCTTAAAGTCGGTGAAGGCGGGATCTTTAAGAATGGTGTTGATCCTCCTTTTGTCTGTTATTCTATCTGATTCCCGCCCCAATCTCGGAAACATCTGAAAAGACTTATCGGTGGATAACTGCAGGGGACCGTTACCGTATGCTTTCAGGCTGACGGGGAACTCCACTTGGTTAATCTCGTTGATGATCTTTATGTCCTCTTCCTTCGTCTTTGCCCGGTACAAGTCCTTGCCAACGTGGACGGACCTATAATTGTACATATATTGATTGATGAATTCAGCTATAGCAATTTCTGCAAGATCACCATGGGTTTTATTCCCGATTAATCGCATTGTAAAGATGTTGCTCAATGTCATGGTGATCAAATCAGGGTACTTCTTTAGTAAGCACTTCAGATTTTTAGTGAACTCAATGTAGGGGTCTGTCTTCTTCATGGTATACTCCTATGCTTACACCCATGGTTTTCTGACTTCGCTTCCTGTCAAGTAGTTTTTCTGGAATTATACCTTACAATTTGGAGGGATTTTGATGGCGTTACTTGGAATAGCGTTACCAAACACGAGGTCGCTGAACATATATCTTTATGCTACAATAATATGCGGGAATCCGGTTCATCAAATAAGCATATGCCTGTATGGGCGGTTGCTAAACCGCCGCTCTGTAACTGGCGCTCGCTGTAGCGCCGTTGGTAGGCTCGCTCTCCGCAGTGGCGATTATTATCAATCGGCACTCTTAAAAGTGCCTCCCTAAGGGCGCTGTGGCAATCGTCCCTACCAACCACGAAGCAAGCGCAGTTTACTGTCCAAATCTCAGGAATATCTATTGTTTTAGTAGGCATTCCCTGCCTCATTCCCACACCTGGAAAACCAGTTGTTTTGAAAAATTTGACCTCAGCCCCTGTTTTTAGCAAACAAATCCGCCCTCTAAAACGTCGATTTCATGCGGCCTCCCTTAGGGGCTCCTGTGGGTCTCCTTTGGGATCCACAAGTAACCCAAAGAAAACCCAA
>JGI24710J26742_10001944_pt1 | contig 18739 bp, 19 predicted proteins | sample BioPla2DNA2_FD_26742 | JGI IMG/M metagenome (IMG submission 26742) | reverse complement strand
TACTCCTACACGCCATGGAAAAGAGCCAAAAATATTTTCATAAACTTGAACTCCGGGCTCTTGTCCATCAAAATTATATAAAGTATATTGTGATTCTGCCCATACTGCCGAATCTAATAAATCAGGCTCTTCGAAATCATAAATAACAAATGTACTATCATCTACCGTCCAAAATGTTAGCTCTGAAGTATTATTATTTTCCGGAAGTTCATCTCCGGCAGCATTTGTTTTAACAATCAATGTATTAATAGCTTGTTTTGAAATATTAATTTTTTGTAAAAAAGTATAAGTCAGTGTTTCTTTTGGTTTAATTAAAGGAACTGTCTCGTTTACAGGAGTCCCTCCATTTAGGATATAAGATACGGGAATATTTTCAGCGTCGGTTCTTCCGTTATTAATAATTTTAATGGAAACCGGAATATCTTTATTAATAAGATAGGAATTAACCGTATCAACATGTTGAAGAGGAGATACAAATTCTTTAGGCATCACATCTACTCCACTGATAACTGCTTCTACAACAATATAATCAAATGCCCAAGGCGAAGTACATGTTGCAGCTTCAAATACCCAAGCTAATTTAACTTTTTTCCCTTTATATGTATCGGGAATTGCAACATCAATAGTTGTACTATCAAGACATTTGTCCGGATATTCTGGGGTATCAGTATCTGTCCAAATTGTTTTCCATGTTGATCCATCATTATCAGTAATTCGCACCGAATGAGAACCATCTGAAACATGATAAGAGTAAAAAGATACAATATTTGTTCTTGTGGTATTTAATAAAGTAATTTCTTTTGATATTAACCATTCTTCATAAGGACCTCCTGACGCTACTTCAAAACCAACTAAATATTTTCTATCAATAGGTACTATTGCCGTACTACCATCAGGAAAACTGGTTTTAATTCTCCATAATGATTTAGGGATTTTCTCTGATTTTGTCACCCATCCTTCCGGATTATCTTGTCCACTACCCGAAGGAAGAGGATTATCATCAAAACTTTCGGTTAAAACTACTTGCGCATTTAATTGAATAACTGCTAATGCAAAAAAGAATAAAATTAATTTTTTCATTTTTTTATGATTTTAATTATAATTGAATAAACTTTTAATTTTTACAAAAGTACAAAAATATTTAATAGCTATAACAAACTTATTCATAATTTTTATATTGAGAGGTCATATTCTCTTAGTGCTTGATTTAAAGTTGTTTTCTTGTCGGTAGATTGCTTTCTTTTTCCTATAATCAAAGCACATGATACGGAATAATTTCCTGCAGGAAACGATTTATTATAGGTTCCCGGAATAACAACCGAGCTTGCTGGAATAATTCCTTTGTATTCTTTTGCTTCTTTTTGGCTGACATCTATTATTTTTGTCGATTGAGTTAATACTACATTCGCTCCCAATACGGCTTCTTTTTCAACTTTTACTCCTTCAACGACTATACACCTTGAACCTATAAAACAATTATCTTCTATTATTACCGGCGAAGCTTGTACGGGTTCCAAAACTCCTCCTATACCCACTCCCCCACTAATATGCACATTATCGCCTATTTGAGCACAAGAACCTACCGTTGCCCAAGTATCTATCATAGTATTTTTCCCTACATAAGCTCCTATATTTATATAAGACGGCATCAACACAACTCCTTGCGACAAATAAGAACCATAACGAGCAATTGCATGTGGAACAACCCTTACTCCTTGTGCTTTAAAATCTTTTTTTAATGTTATTTTATCGTTAAATTCAAACGGTCCTATTTCAATTGTTTGCGTTTCTTGAATAATAAAATAAAGTAAAATTGCCTTTTTAATCCATTCATTTACAACCCATTCTCCTTTATTTTTTTCCGCTACTCTTATTTCCCCTTTATCCAATCGGTTAATGGTATTATGAATTATTTGGATAATGTTATCGTCTTTTAATAGTTCTCTATTTTTCCACGCTGTCTCAATCAAATGTGCTTCATTCATTTTCGTACTCTATTACAGAATTTAAATATTTATTATAAGGATAAAGAAAACGGTATAATTCAACAAGCCTATTCATAAAATTTTTATTTAATACTTCAGCATTTGTAAAATATTTCCCTAACATAAAATGTTTATTTTTCAACAAATCTATATGTTCAAAATCACTAGGATAACCTCTCGGAGGATTTTTTAACTTATATTCAGAGCCTGTTTCCGTAAACTCTTTTTTTATCGGTTTTTGATTTAATATTGACAATATTTCTTCCGGATTATAATAAATATCTTCTCTTATTTTTGACAATACTTCTTTTTCGGGGCACCATAAGCCTCCCGCTATTTCAGATTTATTGTTCTGTATATGAAGATAATATCCGGCATACTTGCTCGACTTTCCTCCTTTTGCAATATAAATTCCAAAAAAGTGTTTATACGGCAATTTATTAGGAGAAAACCGAATATCTCTATAAATTCTAAAAATAGATGTTTTTGACGATTCTAATGCTATAGAATTATCAAACTCAGCAATCTTTTTAATTAATTCATCAGCAAATGAAGTAATTATAGATAAAGATTCCTCGTATAGATGACGATTTTTTGCAAACCATTCCCGTTGATTATTTTGCTCTAATAGTGATAAAAAGTCAAATACAACAGGCGATATATTCATCTATTTTATTGATTAAAACGGCAAATCATCACTATCCTCCTTCATAAATGGAGGTTCTTCCATCGTACCTTCTTCTGTTTCATTGGAAACATATTTGTCTGTAGCATCCGATTTAGAGCCTAACATCGTAAAACTATCAGCAACAATATCAGTTGCATATTTTTTTACTCCACCATCTTCCCATGAACGAGAACGTATTTTTCCTTCGACATAAATTTGTTTTCCTTTGGTAAGATACTTTTCCGCTATTTCGGCTAAATTTCTCCAACATGTAACATTATGCCATTCTGTTATCTCTTTTCTTTCTCCGTTTTTATCGCGATAAAATTCTGTTGTTGCTAATGAAAATCTGGCAACTTTTGCACCATTATCAATGGTTTTTACTTCCGGATCTCTTCCTAAATGTCCGACTAAAATAACTTTATTAATTCCTGACATGATAAATAATTTTAATTGTTTTTAAATTGAATTTGACATACAAAAGTAATTAAAAAAAATATATAAACAAGCATTTTTTAAAAAAAGCTTAATTTTTTTTTAAAAGACAATGAAAAGTAGTAATTTTGCATTTGTTAATTATAATTATTATAATGAAAATACCAACATTAAAACAAGGAGATACGATAAAAATAATTGCTCCTGCTCGCAAAATTTCATATAAAGAATTAGAATCAAGTTTATTATTTTTTAAACATTATGATTTAAATGTTATTTTAGGAAATAATATTTTTAATGAATTCCATCAGTTTGCAGGAACGGATGAAGAAAGAACCGCTGATTTTCAAGAAGCATTGGATAATCCGAATGTCAAAGCTATTTTTTGTGCCAGAGGTGGTTACGGAAATTTAAGAATTATTGATAATCTCAATTTTACTTCTTTCAAAAAAAATCCTAAATGGATATGTGGTTATAGCGACACAACTGTCGTTCATGCACACCTCCAACAATTAGGATTTCCAAGTTTGCATTGTGCCATGCCGATTGATATGGCAAATATGGAAATTGATAATGAATCTATTACAAGTATGATGAACGCTCTTTTTAATGGAAAACTTCATTATACTATTAATCCCCATCCTTTAAATAAATCGGGTTCTGCCAAAGGAAAATTATGTGGAGGAAATTTATCAATTCTTTATGCTATTAATAATTCCGTTTCTGATAGTGATACCAAAAATAAAATTCTATTTATTGAAGATGTTGATGAATATTTATATCATATTGACCGTATGATGTTAAATCTGAAACGTAGCAATAAATTATCGCATTTAAAAGCACTAATTGTGGGTGGTATGTCAAAAATGAATGATAACATTATTCCTTATGGCTTACAAGCCGAAGAGATAATTTTGGAACATACTAAAGACTTTGATTATCCTATCTGCTTTGGCTTTCCCGCAGGACATATACAACTCAATAAAGCTTTGCTTTTAGGTACAGATACCGAAATAATTATCAATGAAAATAATGTCCAATTAATTAACGGATAATATGCTATTAAAAAACGCCTCTCGAAAAACATCTCTACAATTATTGTATATAATTGTATTATCTATTCTTGCTTTTTTCAAATTGATAGCAGAAGAAAAAGATATTAATATTATTCATTGCCCTCTTTTGACTTTAGTTCCTTATTTTTATCAATTAGTTGATAATCATTTTTTTATATTTAAAATTGCCACTTTCCTTTTGTATATTTTTAATGCCATATTGCTTACTTATATTCTGAGAAAACATAAATTAATCGAATTACATAAATACTATCCTTCTTTTTTCTTTTTATTATTTGGATTATTTATACTTCAAACTTCATTGTTTATTCCTTTTCTGATTAATAGTATTATTCTTATTTTTCTAATTCCTCCGCTTTTTTCAATTAGTGATAAAAACTATAATCAAAAAAACGGATTAGTTTTTGGCTTTTTTTGTGGTTCCATTATGTTACTTTATGCTCCATTTGTTTTTTTCTTTTTATTAATATATTTTGTTTTTATACTAAATGGCGTTTCTACTTGGCGAACTTATGTTATTCCTTTTTTGGGTTTATTATTATCTTATATTTATTTTTTTAGTGCCTTATATTTAGCCGATTATGAAAATTATTCTTTTTTATTATCTTTTTATTCAAATCAATTTACAATTGCTCCTTTTTCCATTGATTTTACTAATTATTTTCAAATAATTATTTATTCTTGTCTTTTATTATTTTATCTGATTTTTTTCTATTTACTTTTAGTAAAATCAAATACAATGAGTATTTTTATTCGTAAAAAATACTATTTCATACTACTATATTCGGTTTTCAGTATCATTTTTAGTTATATTTTTTCTAATTGTTGTTTTTTAGGCTCGACAATTTTTATTACTATACTATCAACAATGGTTGGCATTTACGAATCTTTTATCAAAAAAAGATTGATATATAATATTTTAATTTTAATTTTTCTTTTAGCTCTTTTAGCCGATTATTTTCATTTTCTTTATGCTTAAATCATTTTATTACCCTAATCAAATAGAAGCCGGCTGCGATGAAGCAGGAAGAGGATGTTTAGCCGGTCCTGTTTTTGCTGCTTCGGTGATTTTTCCTAATGATTATACAAATAATCTAATCAATGACTCAAAACAGCTTTCGGAAAAAAAACGTTATGAATTAAAAAAAATAATTGAAACCGATGCTCTTGATTTTGCTATTGCAAAAATTGAACCCGCTGAAATTGATACTATTAACATTTTACAAGCATCTATTAAAGCAATGAATATGGCTATAAAAAATTTAAGTATTCAACCTGATTTTTTATTAATTGACGGTAATCGATTTCATACCGATACCCATATTCCTTTTACTTGTATTGTAAAAGGAGATGCTACTTTTTTATCTATTGCTGCCGCTTCTATCTTAGCTAAAGTCTATCGTGATGAATATATGATTCTATTAAATGAAAAATATCCTCATTATAAATGGGATAAAAACAAAGGATATCCCAGTTTACAACATAGACAAGCTATTTTAAATCATGGAATTACAGAATATCATCGAAAAAGTTTTAATTTATATTCAAAACAATTATCTTTAAATTTTTGATATTTACTACTAAAAGTGAAAATGAATGTAAAATTATACTAATTTTGCAAAAAAATATTTTAATTGTAAATGGACGATAACGATTATTATAATCCTCTCATTTTTAGTAAAAAATCATTTTATTTTATAATTTTATAAACTATTATCTTTTATTCATGGAGATTTTAATTATAATTGTATTAATTCTATTTAATGGTTTATTATCCATGTCTGAATTTGCATTGATATCTTCACGTAAACCAAAATTAGAAATTAATGCAAAACAAGGGAAAAAAGGTGCTATTAAAGCTTTATCACTAATAAGTAAATCGGATAAATATTTATCTACTATTCAAATAGGAATTACTTTTATAGGAATTCTTACAGGTGTGTATAGCGGTGCCACTATTACACAAACGCTACAAAAATGGCTCATTAATTTTCCGGCATTGGTTCCTTATGCAGGAGCTATCGCTAAGATAGTTGTTGTTATTGTTATTACTTATTTTACAATTGTAATAGGCGAATTAATTCCTAAAAAATTAGGAATTGTCTTTCCGGAAAAAATAATTCAACGCATAAGTGGTTTCATGTCTTTTTTTATGAAACTATGTAGTCCTTTTACTTGGATATTTACCAAAACCATTGATTTAATAGCTAAAATTTTTCATATTCACTCTTCTGACAGTAACAAAATAACAGAAGAAGAAATTTTAGCTGCTATTGAACAAGGTGCATCCGAAGGAGAAATACAAGAAGTGGAACAAGACATTGTTGAACGTGTTTTCGATTTAGGAGACAGAGATGTAGAATCTTTAATGACTTATCGTAATGAATTGATTTGTATAGATATAAATGATGATACGGAAAAAATTCATCATATTATATACAATTATATGCACAGTTATTATCCTGTTATTGATGGAAATTTGGATAAATTATTAGGAGTTGTTTATTTACGCGATTTATTTACCTGTCCTTTTGAAAAAAATTTTGATATTCAAAAATATATTCATCAACCACAATATATTCCTGAAACAACAAGTGCTTATAACGTCTTGAAATTGTTTAAAGAAACAAAAATATATTATGCTTTTGTTATTGATGAATTTGGTTATTTACAAGGGATGATAACAGCAGTAGATATTATGGAGGCTTTGGTTGGAAAAATTAGTCATCTACATGAAAATGAAGAAACTATAATTCAACAAAGTGACAATACTTGGATTGCCGACGGACAGTTTCCTTTTTACGATTTCCTATCTTATTTTGAAATAGAAGAACTTTTTCCCGATAATGATTATAATACATTAAGCGGACTTATTTTAGAGTTAACCGAATATATTCCTGAAGTAGGAGAAAAAATTAATTGGAGAAATTTTGAATTTGAAATCATGAAGATGGACGGCGCACGAATTGATAAAATATTAGTTACTTACTTAAAAAATAAAATAACAGAACAATAATTACCTATTTCATATTATGAAATATATTGGTAACATCTTCATCTTCTTCTATTTTATCTATTAATTTTTCGACTTCTAATCGTTGTTCTTCGTTAAGTTCTTTTACATCATTAGGAATACGTTCAAATTGAAAAGACTCAATTTCATAGTTATTTTCTTCTAAATATTTTTGAATAGGACCAAAACTTTGAAATTCCCCAAAAATAATGATTTTTTCATCTTCCCTAAAAATCTCTTCCAAACCATAATCAATAAGCTCTAATTCCATCGTTTCCATATCTATATCTTCTCTATTTACAACATGAAAGCTGCATTTCCTATCGAACATAAAATCAAGCATTCCTTGTGTGCCTAATGAACCCCCGTATTTATTAAAATAAGAACGAATATTAGCAACTGTACGTTGATTATTATCGGTAGCTGTCTCAATAACTAAAGCTATTCCATGAGGTGCGTATCCTTCATAAACAATTTCTTTATAATCACTTAAATCTTTTTCAAATGCTCTTTTAATTGCTCTTTCAACATTTTCTTTCGGCATATTTTCCGAACGAGCATTCTGTATTAATAATCGCAAACGCGGATTTGTTTCCGGATCACCTCCACCGGCTTTTGCTGCCATTGTAATTTCTTTGCCTATTCGCGTAAAAACACGCGACATATTTCCCCATCTTTTAAATTTCCTTGCTTTTCTATATTCAAATGCTCTTCCCATAAAATAATTGAAATTTTAAATTTATTATGATAATTCTAACATTCTTAAAATTGGTAATTTTGCTTTTTCTATTGTTTTTTCATCTAAAACTATTTCATTTTTCCCTTGATTAAGACAATCGTATATTTTTTCTAATGTATTTAATTTCATATATTTACAATCATTACATTCAGAATTTTCCTCACTTCCTAAAATTACAATTTTCTTATTAGGGGCTACTTTACGCATAGAATGTAAAATTCCCGTTTCCGTAGCTACAATAAATGTATCATCTAACGATTTTTCTACATAATTTATTAAAGCTGTTGTAGAACCAATAAAATCAGCCAATTCTAAAATAAATTGTCTACACTCGGGATGTGCAATAACTTTAGCCGATGGATATTGTTTTTTTAATTCAACTAAGTGTTCAACTTTCAAATTATCATGTACATGGCAAGCACCATCCCATAATATCATATTTCGATTCAATTCTTTGTTTAAATAATTGCCTAAATTTCTATCGGGTGCAAAAATTATTTTTTGATTTTTATCCAAACTACTAATTATTTTTTTTGCATTGCTTGAAGTACAAATAATGTCCGATAACATTTTGATTTCAGCAGTAGAATTAATATAAGAAATAACAATATGTTCCGGATATTTTTGTTTAAACTCAGCAAACTCGTCAGCCGGACATGAGTCAGCTAATGAACATAAAGACTCTCTATCAGGTATATATACTTTTTTTGTCGGATTTAATATTTTTGCCGTTTCTGCCATAAAATAAACACCTGCAAATACAATAATATCGGCAGTTGTTTTTTGAGCATATTGAGATAATGCTAAACTATCTCCCAAATAATCAGCTATATTTTGTACTTCTGGTTTGGCATAAAAATGCGTTAATACAATAGCATTTTTATCTTTCTTTATCTTTTTTATTTTTTCTTCGATATTCATATATATATTTTCAGAGCTACAAAAGTAATAAATATTTATTAAGATTTATTATCATTAATATTAAATTATATATTTTATAAATAAAATATGGTGGTAATGATATAGCTTGTTAGTATAGTTGAAAACTTTTTTTATTTTATTTAATTTATTGTTATACAAAATATTATAAGTTATTATTTATTGACAAAATGATAGTTTTTAGATGTTTTTTTGTTGATAAATTTTAATAAATGATTGAATATTTAAAAAAGAAAATTTATCAACAATTTATACAATCTTATTAACATAAATATTCCCATTGAATGTTGATAAGTTTTAACAAAAAGAATTATTTAATTCTTGTACACGTTTTACATCTTTTTTTAGTAATTATTTTATTTAATTCTTCTATTATATTTTTATAATCATATTGATTTCCACATCGATACATTTTTTTTATAGGATTTTTATCAATAATTATTTTTTGCATTTCTTCTATGGAAAGAGGTTTTTTCAGTTTTGCATATTCTTCATAAGTTATGGATAAAAAAACGACATTTTGGTCAATTCCTCGATTATCTAACAAATAGCCTCTTTTTAAACGTGTCGGATAACAATAGTTTCCATTTTCACCCACATCTCTTGGATCAGGATAAGAAACAATGGTAGATTTATCGGCTGAAAGAGTGATGGCTACATTTTTGTTGTAATTTTTTTTCGTTTTGTAAATAATTACAGGTGGACTATCCGTATTATTTGTTGAATTTGCAAATAAATCAATTGAAAATGAAATATTTAAAATTAAAATAAGAGAATAAATTGTGAAAGTTGATGGTTTCATATTTTTGATAAATAAAAAATTGATTATTAAATTAAATCTAACGTTCATAATGGAATTATTATTTTGATTAAACTCATAAACTTATTTTTTTGATTTTTTAAAGAAAAACGAATTTTGTTCTCTTTTCTTTTGAATATTGGTTTCGCAAAAGACTTTTTCTTTTGTATAGGGATTAATTCCGGTGTAAAAAATAACAGAAGATAAAGTCATAGGTGTAGGGGTAAAATCTTGTACTTGTTCAAGATGATAATTAAGATTTTTTATTTTTAACGAAAGTGCCTTCATATCGTTTAAATTACAACCCGGAAGACTGGATATAAAATAAGGAATCAATTGTTGTTTGAGTTGATATGTTTCATTAATGGTATCGAATGTTTTTTTAAATGCTAAAAAATTAGTATAGGAAGGTTTGCGAACTAATTTTAATACGTGATTTTCAGTATGTTCTGGTGCTACTTTTAATCTTCCTGAAACATGGTTACAAATTAATTCTTTCGTATATTCTTCGAGATGATACGTTTTGTCTTTCTGTTTGAATTGCAACATATCGTAGCGGATACCGCTGCCAATCGTAATTTTTTTAATAGCATTGATTTGTTTTGCTTTGCGATACAACGACAATAGAGGTTGATGATTAAAATTAAGATTGGAACAAATAGAAGGATAAATACAAGACGGACGACTGCATTTCCGACAAATATCTGTTTGAATCCCTTGCATACGATACATATTAGCCGAAGGTCCGCCTAAATCCGTAATAAATCCTTTGAAATAAGGCATTTTACTTATTTTTTCAACTTCTTTTAATATTGATTTTTCGGAACGATTAGTTATAAATTTTCCTTGATGCATTGAAATACTACAAAAACTACAACCGCCAAAACATCCTCTGTGAATATTTACCGAACAATTAATCATCGTAAAAGCAGGGATTTCCCCTCTTTTTGAATAGCTAGGATGCGGCAATCGTGTAAAAGGTAAATCATAAACAGCATCTAATTCCGAAGAAGTCATTAATGCTGCGGGTGGATTAACGATAAGGAATTGATTATTGATAGCTTGTATTATTTTTTTTGCATTTATTTTATTGGATTCTGTTTCTATGATTTTAAAATTTTCGGCAAAATTTTCTTTCGATTGTAAACAATCTTCATGTGAATGCAATAATAAACCTTCTTCGTGCGAATTATTTGATAAATAACAAATTTGAGGAACATCTTTAAAATCGTTAATGTTAGGATTCGGTTTATTTTTAAAAACGTTTAAAATTTCTAAAATTGGTTTTTCTCCCATTCCATAGACCAATAAATCGGCTTTACTTTCAGCAAGAATGGGCGGTAATAAAGAATTAGACCAATAATCGTAATGAGTAAACCGCCTAAGCGAAGCCTCTACACCTCCTAAAATTACCAATGAATCGGGAAAAAGACGTTTTACGATTTGACTATATATTGTAGCGGCATAATCGGGACGAAATCCGGATACATTGCCTGCGGTATAAGCATCGTCGGAACGTAAACGTTTAAACGCAGTATAATGATTAACCATAGAATCCATTGCTCCTGAGGTAATTCCGAAAAACAATCTCGGTTTACCTAATTTTTTGAAATCGCGCAAATCGTCTCTCCAATTAGGTTGAGCCAAGATAGCTACCTTAAATCCTTCGTTTTCAATTAATCGACCTATTAATGCATGACCAAAAGAAGGATGGTCAACATAAGCATCTCCACTGATTATAATGACATCAACTTCTTCCCAATTACGAATTTTTAATTCTTTTTTATTAATAGGAAGCCACTTTTTTAAATCAATCATTGAATTTTTCACATTAAAACTGATATACTAAATGGGCTTTTACAATTATTTTTCCCAATTATTTTCTGCCGTGTGCGTTACAATAATTTTTATAGAATATTTGTTTTTCAGATAATTAGCTAATTTTTCGGCAAAATAAACCGAACGATGCTGTCCGCCCGTACAACCAAAATTAATAGCAAGATTTGTAAAGTCTCTTTCTAAGTAATTGGATACCGACATATTAATGACAGATGTAATGTGTTCGAAAAAGAGAATGACTTCTTTTTCTTTTTCTAAAAAAGCAATAACTTCTTTATCCAAACCTGTTAAGTGTTTATACGCCTCATAGCGTCCGGGATTAGGCAAACAACGACAATCGAAAACAAAACCTCCGCCATTGCTGCTATTGTCTTTAGGGTATCCTTTTTTATAGGAAAAACTTGCAATACTGACGGTTAATTTATTTTGTTTGATTGAATTTAATTTTTTTGATTGTATCAGTTGTTCAAAAACTTTCCATAGAGTAGGAATATTAATCGGCAAATTAATATTTTCGAGCAGCCATTTAAGGTTTTTCAAGGCAAAAGGAATGCTTTGTAGAAAATGTTCTTTGCGTTCGTAAAATCCTCTGTATCCGTAAGAACCCATTGCTTGCATAATACGAACAAAAACAAAGGCGTAATAATATTTTCGAAATAAATCGGGGTTCCAGCTATTAGTAGCATTCATTTCTTCAATGTAATATTCCAATAATTCGGTTCTTACCGACGGCGGAATAGCTGCTTTGCCGTCATAGAGCAGTGAAGCGACATCGTAAGGAAGCGCTCCTTTTCTGCCTCCTTGATAATCAATGAAAAATAATTTATTTTGATGCAACATTATGTTTCGAGATTGAAAATCACGGAAAAGGAAAAAATTAGCGTCTGCTTCCAATAAGAATTTTGTAAATGTTGTAAAATCGTTTTCAAGCAATTGTTCGTCGAAAGGAATATCGGCTAATTTTAAGAAATAATATTTAAAATAGTTTAAATCCCAAGAAATAGATTGATGGTCGAAAGCTGCTCGAGGATAAGCTAAAGAATAATTCAATTCTTTTCCTCCTTCGGTTTGTAGAAATAATAAATTTTTTAAAACATCTTTATAGATTTGAATTAATTCGGGGGTAAATTCATTGAATTTACAGCGATAACTATACAAAGTTTCATCGCCTAAATCACTTAAAATGTAAATATTACGCGATAAATCTTCGGCAATAATGTCGGGAACATTCACTCCTTTCGATAAAAAATGTTTGGTAAATCCCAAAAAGGCTTCATTTTCTCTTAGGTCTTTATTATAAGCTCCTATAACGGAAATTGCTTTCCCTTGCATACGAAAATATCGTCGATTTGAACCCGAAGCCGATAATTCGTTAACCGATAAAGGGGTGTGGTTTAATGTTTGTTCAAATAAATTTTTTAAGTCATTTATTGGCATAATTGAATGATTAAATTGTCATTTATGCAATTAATTTTTTACTTTTATTAATTCTACTTCAAAAATTAAGGTAGCTCCTCCTTTTATTTGTTCTCCTGCTCCTTGATCGCCGTAAGCGAGATGAGAAGGAATGTAAAAAACAAATTTAGCTCCTTCGCTCATCAGTTGTACTCCTTCTGTCCAACCGGCAATCACTTGATTTAATGGAAATTCTATAGTTTTATTTCGCAATACGGACGAATCGAAAACGGTGCCGTCTAAGAGAGTACCATGATAATGAACTTCGACGGTACTGTTTGCTTTCGGTTTTTTTCCTTCACCTTGACGTAAAATTTTATATTGTAAACCGCTTGCTGTTTCAATAACGCCTTCTTTTGTTTTGTTTTCTTTTAAGAAAGCTTCTCCTTTTGCTTTTTCTTGATTAGCGGTATTTTTTGTATTATCATCAATTTCTTTTTGTAAATTTTCTAAAATAGATTGTATTTCCGTAGGCGGAATAGCTAAAGTTTCATGATTAATAACGGCAGAAAAACCTTTAGCAAATGCTTGTGTATCAATTTTTAATCCTAAATTAGCATAATTGCTTGCAATGGCAGCTCCTAAAGCATAATATTTTTTTTCTTCTAATGTCATTGTTTATATTGTGTTAAAGTTAAAATGCAAAATTACACTTTTATTTACTTAGATTTATTGAATTTATCAGTATCTTTAAATCTGCTGTCAAGGCTTGTTAAATTTTGTCATTAATTTGTTTTTCATTTGCTAACTGTCCGCAGGCAGCGGCAATATCTTTGCCTTTGCTCAGTCGCAGATTGACGACTAAATTTTTTCGTTCCAAAAAATCGATAAATGATTGTACTTTTTCTTTATTGCTTTTCTTATAAGCAGCATAAGCATGAGAATTGTATTCGATAAGGTTGATTTTTACGGGAAAATTTTTACAAAAATTGGCTAATAATTGTGCATCTTTTATGCTGTCGTTGATGTTGTTTAGTAAAAGATATTCGATAGAAATACGCAATTTTGTTTTTTGGTAATAGTATTTTAATGCCTCTGAAAGTTGCGGTAAAGGATTGGTTGTATTAATGGGCATTAAAGTAGTACGAAGTTCATTATCAGCGATATGTAACGAAATGGCTAAATGTATTCTTATGTTATCATCGGCTAAGCGTCGTATGCCTTCTGCTATACCTGAAGTTGATAAAGTGATTCTGTCTTTCGACATTCCTAAACCTGAAGGGGAAGTTATATGATTAATTGCTTTGATAACATTTTCATAATTCAACAAAGGTTCTCCCATTCCCATCCAAACGATGTTGCTTATAGGATGTCCAAAATGTTGTTTGCTTTCTTCGTTGGCAATAAATATTTGTTCATACATTTCGTAATCCGACAGGTTGCGTTTAAAACCGAGTTTTGCCGTTGCACAAAAATGACATCCTAATCCACAACCGACTTGCGATGAGACACATACTGTTGTTCGATTATTGGAAGGAATGAGTACTGTTTCTATAAGATGATTATCAGCCAATACAAAGCCGTATTTAATACTTTTGTCCGCACTTTGTTGTTTGTCGGCAAGCGTGAGTTTATGTAGAGAAAACTCGTTTTTTAGAGCTTCACGAAGGGAAAGAGGAAGGTTAATCATTTTATCAAAAGAAGCGACATTTTTTTTCCATACCCATTCGTATATTTGTTTAGCTCTAAATGATTTTTCAAAACGAGCAACTACCCATTCGGATAGTTGCTCTATGTTTAATGTTCTTATATCGTTCATGGGATTACCCCAATAAGTAATGATTATCCTTTATAAAAAGGCATTTTAACGGTTATCGCTTTTAATGCTTTTTCTCTGATTTTTATATAAATTTCGGTTCCGACTTTAGCATATTCGGTTTTTATTAAAGCAGTTCCTATCGGTTTTTTTACCGAAGGACCTTGTGTGCCGGAACAAACATGTCCGATTACATTATTGTTTTCGTCCAAAACCTCATAATCTTGACGTGGAATGCCTCTGTCTATCATTTCGAAGCCGACAACTTTTCGCTTAACACCTTCTTGTTTTTGTTGTAATAAATTAGCTTTATTGACAAAATCTTTATGGTCAACAAATTTGGTTATCCAACCCAAGCCTCCTTCAAGGGGTGAAATGCTATCGTTGATTTCATGTCCGTATAAGCAAAATCCCATTTCGAGACGTAAAGTATCGCGGGCACCTAATCCGATAGGTTTAATATCAAACTCTTTTCCTGCTTCAAATACGGCATCCCATATTTTTAAAGCATCTTCGTTTTTAAAATAAATTTCACAGCCTCCTGCTCCGGTATAGCCTGTTGTAGAAAATAAAACATTAGGAACGCCTGCAAAAGTTAAATATTTGAATGTGTAATATTCCATATTTTCAATAGGTTCATCGGTTAATTTTTGCATAGCTTTTAAAGCCAAAGGTCCTTGAACAGCTAATTGTGAGATTTCGTCGGAAGCATTGTATAATTCCGCTCCGATTTTTTTGTTTTGTTCTACTAACCAATTCCAATCTTTTTCAATATTGGAAGCATTGACAACGAGTAAATACTCTTCTTTATTGATGCGATAAACAAGAAAATCATCAACGATTCCTCCTGTTGTATTAGGGAAACAAGCATATTGAATTTTTCCATCTGTTAAAACACTTGCATCGTTAGAAGACACCCATTGTACAAGTTCTAAAGCTTTTGGACCTCTTACATAAATTTCGCCCATGTGCGAAACATCAAATACTCCTACTGCTTTACGTACATGTTCATGCTCAATAACAAGTCCTTCGTATTGAATAGGCATATAAAAACCTGCAAATTCGACCATTTTTGCGCCAATTTCTTCGTGCTTTTTGGCATATACTGTGTATTTCATATATTTAATATTTAAACAATTGTAATAATTGATTTCAATTTTTTGTAATTATGCAAATTTATACAAATTTTCAATGTGTTTTTATTTATCGTTTTCGATTTCTTGTAATTAATATTTTATTACAAAAATACAATTATTATTCGATAAAAGTAAATGATTTTTCGCTTTGCACAGAATAACAATAAGTTCAATTAAAAATCAATCCATAAAACACATAATTTGCCATAAAAAAACCACCCTTGCGGATAGTTTTTAATAAATAAAATGATAAAAGATTTTTTTATAGATAAAATCTTTCATTTTAATATTTTCTTTTTTCTCTTTTTCGGGAACATTTTCGTGTCCCCATGGGTCAGAACACTGCGTTTCATCATAATATACCTTAAAAGGTATTTATTATGTCTTCACAGCTACGGAAAATAGTTGTCAGCACTAAAAAGCTGATTATTATTCGTATCGTTTTTATAAAAGTTATTTTTTAGTTAGGATTAAAATGTTTTTTTTGTCTTTTTCCGTAAAGTGAATAAGCAGTTTGTTTTCCTTTATGACATAGCATAATGAATTGATTAAAGCAACAGTAATATCATTTTCTTCTTGCGGCGGATTAATATATGTTGACCCTTTCATTTTAATCATTATATTATTTTTGCCTTCCAGTGTATATAGAAATCTTATTGTATTGGTATGTGAAACACCCATCATTGTGTCGTTAAAGGCTAACGTTCCTTTTTGAATTTTTTCCTTGTATTTTATTGTACTACCATTTAGGGTATAAGCAAAAGATTCAAATTTCCATTCTCCTTTCAGCAAGGATTGACCGGCATTTCCTTGTTCTAAGAGTTTGTCGCAAATAGAAGAAGTATCTCTTTCACAGCTGTTAAGGATTGTAAATACAAAGAAGAAGATTATTAAAAATGTTTTTGTTTTCATAAGAGTTATTTTTTAGTTAATTTATTAATTTCCAAACCTCTCCGTTTCCATCCGTCCATTCCGTAATGCCTTTGTTTTTGACAATGGTAATGCTTTCTTGACCATCACTTAACAAAATAGTGTCTCCGAAGATATTATAATTATTTCCTTCAAAAGAGAAATATCTATCGAAAAAAATTGTGAATTTATTATACGAAATATCAACGGATAAAGAAATAGTACTAAAATGTGAATTGCCGGGATATGCAAATGCATTAAAATTACCGTTTAATTGTACCTCTCCACTTGACGAAAAAAAATAGTCGGCGAAACATAAACCTTTACTTCCCCAAGGTACATTTTTATTTTTATTTTGCATTACCTTTTGAACAGTAGTGGATACTGTATCTCCTTGTGTATTATGAAAAGAAAGTATATTTCCCTTTTTATAGGGAAAATACCGGATATTTATGGGAAAATCGTCAGGACATCTATGTGTACATCCTGCAAAAACAAAGATTATAATGATAAAGAAAAATAAATGGCGTATTTTCATGGTAATTAATTTGTATTTTTTTGATTTACTTTTTAAGTACTTTATATTCTATTGTATAATCTTCCGGAATTTTCGGAACCAACACCCAATTCCAGTTCATAATCATCATTTTACATTTTCCACATTGATGTACGGTTATCGTATATACTATTTTCTTGTTTTTTGTATCTTTAGAAACATTTCGTTCACAGACAGCAGAACATCCTCCAGCTCTTATTTCTTTTTCAAGTACGGAATATTTTGAAAAGTCAATCGCCTGATAATGTACGCCATCATCAAAACCAACCTGTAAGTTATCAATATTTTGTGCCTCTGATTGTATGCATTTGCCGGCTTCTTCCTGTGAAATATCACTTAAATGTTTATTTGCCGTATTTATTTTTGCATTAGCTATAATTTCTCCGGTTCCAATCTCTTCTTTTGGCAATATGCATTGTCGTTCGCAACTCCAAAATATTCCTGTCAGTAATAGTACTATTAAAAATGTTTTTGTTTTCATAAGAGTTATTTTTTAGTTAGTGTACGCGTATATTTTTTTGAATAACGTCTTTATTATTTAAATTATTGTATTTGATATTTTATAGACCAAACTATCATTGGAAAAACACATTTGTTGCTTCCGCATGTTTCCATAAAACCCATTCCCGGAATATAATTTTCGTAGCCGTATAAATCTTTAACGGTTTTATCAGGTGTGTAAGAAATGTTTATGGCAATATCCGTACTTATTTTTTTATATATATTTATATGATAACCGACATTTCCGGTAAATCCATAGATAAATTTATGGTGTTTTAATCGGTTCGTTTTTTCGGCTTCTTCATATATCCAAGAACCGCATACGTATGCTGAGAAAAAGAAATAATATTTTTTATCGAACGATTTTCTGACATTGTATTTCATTCCTCCTTTTAAGAATGCACCGCTTTGTTGTATCATAGTAAAACCATCGTTGCCGCAGTCGAAATGAGGACTTAATAACCATCCTATATAGTCAATTGATTTTGAATAATTAAAGGTAAATCCGGAATTAATTAAGAAGTCGTACTGTGGGTTATTAGAAAATGCATAAGTAATATCAATGGTGGTGGCAGGTAGTTGTAACAAATTAAGTCCTATGGTATGGTGCATTGTCTTTTCTTCTTGACCGCATCCTTTTTTGGGAACTAACAATAATAGTGTGCATATAATAAAGATTAGGTTGAATTTAATAATTGATTGCATAGCGATTATTTTTTAGTTAGTGTACGCGTATATTTTTTTGAATAACGTCTTTATTATTTAAATTATTGTGATAATTGATTTCAAATTTTCAATGCGTTTTAAAATTTTTTTTCAGGAAGCGTAAAAATATAAAGAAAATATAAAGATATAAGCAAAAAATTGATTACTTTTGCTTTTTAAATTTAATAAAAATAAAAAATTAATATTATGATGAAAAAATTAGTAATAA
>JGI24710J26742_10001943_pt1 | contig 18741 bp, 17 predicted proteins | sample BioPla2DNA2_FD_26742 | JGI IMG/M metagenome (IMG submission 26742) | reverse complement strand
TCTACTCTGGTGTAGATGCCACTAAAATAATCTACTCTGTTTTCTGTCTTTTTATTCTCTGACACTGTAGTTACTATTTCAAGTCTATTTCTTATAACATAGTCTGTTCCCTTTTCCACCAGTGCTCCAAAAGCTGTCTTTTTCATATCATTATCAATGTCTGGTAAATTCTTATTGAGTGGATTTTTTCCATACCAAGTATCTATTTTAGGATTTACTATGTCAAAGTCCATTATAAGCACATTTCCTTTTAATTCATATGCTAAGGATACAGCAGTAGATGTTATTCCAAAACTACCACTACCAAACACAGGAAGTACAAAAGCTTTACCACTGTAATCACANTTAATCTTCATACTCTCACCTGCACCCATTCGCTTAGCAGCTGCTTTAAGTGCTATCTCAAGTGACTTTTTCTCTTCACCTAAGTTGTTAATAGTAAAGTCTTTATCTTTTAACTGTCTAGCTAGCTCGTCAGCATCTCTTCTTAGTTTTCCTATCTCTTCTGCTAGCGTAGAGTTACTTTCCTCTAATGCAAGCATATTCTCTTGCATCTCGTCTGCCCCCATAGCTTCGAATCTGTGTACTTCATTGCTCTGCTCATTTAATATCTTTTGAGTAGCATCTAATAAACCTTTTGTACTCTCTAAATCTTCTGTAAGTGCTAGTATAGCATTATCCTTTTCTAACACTTTCTTTTCTTGTTCCGCTAACTCACCATTAGCATCAGCTAATTTTAAGGTTAGTTCAGTTACTTTATCAGATAACGCTGTAACTTGACTACCAAGTGTTAACTCAGTTTCCCTCTTACCCCTAACTAACTCCTCTTTCTCTGTACTTAATTCATTAAATGCTGTCTCTAATGACTTATACTCTGCTATAACTTTTCCTACTTCTTGCATCTTTTTATACAAAGCTTCTTGAGTTTTGTTTAACTCGTTGTTAAGTGTTAAAACACTTTGCGCTAAGAATAATCTGGAGCTTACCTCTAAATTTAATCTGTCATTAAGTTCTTGTACAAGGTCATTACTGGTTACATTCTGGAGTTCCAACTCTTTTTCTTTAAGCCTACCCTCTAATTCAACCACCTTGTCAGATAACTTTAACGATTCCGCTAGNTCTATATTTAGTTGATTTATTTTATTTTGAAGCTCATCTACNTTTTGCTCAAGCTCTTGTTTATCACTAGAGTTTATATTAACCTCAATAATCTCCTCAGATGATTTTATTCTGTCTATAAATTCTTTGTATTGATTTATTTCATCCTCTAGATGTACCTTTACCTCTGATATGTTCTTTATAGTTTCAAGAGCATAGTTTAACTGATGCTTCAAGTTGTTCATTTCTTCTTCTTGTCTCTTTTTATTTTCCAAGTCCTCTAAAGTCTCTACTTCCTCAGTAAACTTTGTTTCTAAGGAGTTGAAAATATCGTCAAAGTCATCCAAGTCTTTATCAATGTCATCTTTGGACATTATATCAGTTATTTGTATATGCTCATCTTCTCGTTCTGAATGAGTTTCAAAGTTGTCGTTAAGTGCATTAATAGCATCCTCTAGTTCAACATTTAATTTCTCTGCCTCTATAGTTTCAATATCAACGCTTGGTTTTTCATCCTCACCTAACCACTCTTCTTTAGCTGTATCATTCACACTATATTCATCGTCTATGCCCTCAGTTTTAAATGTTGATACATTCACACCTAGTTGTCTATCTATATATAACTGTAAGTCCTGTAAACTGCTTACTGCTTGTATTCCTAATTCATCTATTATATCTTCATTTATAGGTTGTTTATTATATATTATACCAAGTATATTAAAAGACTTTAAGATGTTTTTAATTCTACTAACATCCGCATCATTTACCTCTTCAAATACAACAAAAGATATGTTTTCGTCATTTGATAACATACCTTCCACTTCTCTATAGTTTATTGCCCTATATGCCTGTACGTTATTAAATTTTATATCGGAGCTCCTACCTACCTTAACTATAGCCCTAAGTTTCTGTTGCGTCATACTACCTCTCCTCGTAGATGCTTATAGGACATGAGAAAGCGGAGTTAACTCACACCCTCCCATGTCCCTTCTAAGCTCAATGATTAGATTACTAACTTTTCCTCTTGTTGCTTCTTTCTCTTTAACTGATCCAAGGATGCAATGATGTATAAACCAATTGCATTTGCCTGTCTAGGGTTCTTACTGAATGACTCTACATCGATTGTATTACAAACCTTATGTAANTCCTCTGTAATAAATGCACTAATAGGTTGAGATACTACGACTGTCTCTCCATTCTCATTAGTGTGCTCACTTCTCATAGACCCTCCACCGGACACAACAATCGCCCTAATAGATTGAATTGGAATATTTACCAAACGGAAATATGATTGAATGTTGTTTACAATCTGAGATGCAAATGCTTTCTTTGCTTTATCAACAGACTCCTTCATGTCTACATAGGAGTTACCCATAGGCAGCCTTCCCTCTGACATGACTGTTTCAGTNTCTTCGTCTGTAGGGTCATATCCATACATTGCTCTAATATCATTAGCAACCATGTCTCTCGCTACATTNCCACCGGTCTTGTAAGTCTGACCNGATTTCTCAAGGTACTTCATATCCTTAACAACTGCTAAGTCAGTTGTACTAGCGCCAATATCAAGGGATAGGATGTTACCTCTNGCAAACTTCTTTGCTTCCTCTCTTAATGCACCGTGCATTTCAAAATAGAAAGCAAGTAAAGCCATAAAGGACTCTTCCTTACATGCAACAGATACAATGTTTACATTTACCTTTCTTCCTGTATGGTTAAATGTTACCTCGAAAGTTCCTGTAAACTGCTCTGCTACATAATCCTTAGCTGATTTTACCTCCATAGGAGGTAGTGCTACGTACATATGTATATCATCTTCCATTTCATATAGTAACTTACTATATGCAGTTGCAGTTAATGCACTAATAAAGTTCACTTGCTGTTTATGCTTATTTAACATAACGGATGGTCTAATATTGTTAGGATTAAACCTTTCTGCCATTGAACCTATTAATGCCCTTGCTGGAAAGAAATCAGAATCTCCGCTTGTCTTAACAATAGTTACGTCAAGTGCATTTTTTAGCGATTCTGCTTCATCACTACCAGCATATGGTACAAGATCTACACGTTCCTCTAAGTCTAGTATTACCATATTGTTAGGCAGTACACCTATCTTTGCGTTATCACATACAAAACGTGTACTACTTGCTCCAATGTCCAATCCAATAAAGCTCATTGTATAGCCCTCCTTAAATTTTTAATTACTTACTTCTTTTATACTACTTAATATTCTTTTGTATCTTTACACGTATAACTTAAACTTGCTTTTTAGATTTTTTAATTTGTTATGCTTTATATAACAATACTTGATAATAAACTTAGCACCCTAAAGAATATCAAGTGTAGTCACTACTTATAACATCGTATCTGTTATTCAACCATATTACAGCTTGCTGTAAATGTAGTATCTCCAACACTACCTGTACTCACGTCAAATTTCTTTCCGTCATACTTAACTACCATTGTATACCCCTCCTCACACTTCAGAATAGATAGACGTAAAAAAGTCATATCATTTTACACCTATTACTATGCGAATGATATGACTTAAGTATATCAATTTAATATTTTACCTTAAATGTTTTTATTGTATCCTCTTTATCCCCAATTATACCATCTTCAACTTTAACTGTATTTACATCTTGTATTAATACCTCATAATTTACTTGCTCACCTTTAAACTGTAATAGCTCATCTACTACCTCGTCCTCTGCCCCATCATAACAGTACTCCTCATTGTATTCCTTAAGAGCCTTAACTACACTTAATGTACCTCCATATTTTAGTACCTTGGTCTTTGGCATTGTTTTTGATACAGTAGTTTTTAAAGCTGGATCTGTGTAGAATAACATACCCCGTTTATTGTCTATACACATACCCAGTAAGCTAACTATCTCTGCCCTGTTGTCTACCTTACTAAATATACCTGTTCCTGTATCTATTACTAGTATCCTTGAAGCCCCATCCTCTTGCATAAAGGAGTAATTGGCGTCTACAATATCATAGAATATACCCTTTATCTCTATACCATTTTCTCTCATATACTGCACTATTCCTATCTTAGGAGCATCTATGAGTATGTATAGTGATGTTTTTTCTGGTTCAATATCCTGTTTTCGTTGTTTTATTTTTAATTTCTTCTTTCCGAATAAACCCATTATAACCTCCTAATTAATCTATATTGTAGTATATTATTTCACCATCGACCGGCATACTTATAGATCTGGTGTCCTGTGTAAGAGTCGCCAAGTTAGCCTCATTGAATGTATATCCACCAGCTGTTATTGTATTGCCATCTATTCCATCTACCTGACTATTCCAAATATATTCCATAATCTTTTTTAAAGGCGTTACTCCTTGATAGCTTATAGGCATTGCATAATGTATTGTTGCAACACATATTTTTCCACTGTCACCAGTAATACCTAAGGTGCNTACATCTATGTTTGTAAGTGCCTCAAAGGCTTCTCTTTCATCTTCTATAGTAGTATCATATACAGTATATATTATATTATTTATTTGTATAGCCTCATAATAAACTTTGAAGCCGTTATATAATACGTAATGTGAACCTGCAACATCATTATAAATGTTGTTACTGTTCCCATTACTTAAAGTAGCTACTATGTTATATCTTAATATCCTTTCTACCACACCTTTATCTAAATAAACTATGCCTAGGTTAACAGGAGTTTGATAAATATCGCCATATATAGCTCCCATATCTTTTTGACCGTCATCTAGTATCATCCCACCAGGCAGAGGTGACTTATATAATCCGTAATATAACATGTCTAAGTTCTCCCAAACTCCAGGATGCTCATGCATAAATGCTTTAAAGTCCATTGAATTAGTATAGATGTCATTATATACCGTATCTATATTTGTACCATTGAAGAATCTACCTATACCATTGATTGCTCCTGCCCTACCTTGTATNTCTGGCATGTTCCCCACAATGTTCCCCATAGCACCTTCCTTGTATGTTTCTTGTGAAAAGTAGTCACATGCTTTTGTTATGCTTCTCATCATTATACCTTTCATGAAAGAAGAGTTTGTTGCTATGTTTATATACTCTGCTATTAAAGATATCATTACAATTATAACTGTAGTACCTACCAGTGTTTTGAATATTCCTTTAACACCCATATGCCTCTCCAATCCTATCTATTAATCTAAGTCTGTATAGTACTGTAATCCAGGTATTTTGTATGTAATAACTATATCTTGTGACTGCTCCTTATTTCTCCTAGCATTTTCTATTTCAGAATCTGTCAATGCTCTTCCAAAGGCGTAGTCTGCATCTGTACTTCTGTTATACTGCTCTTTGGGCATCAAAGGCCATATAAACTTTATATCTGCGCTTACACCTACTGTTAATTCATCTCCGTACTGTCTTTTTGTTCTATAAGAAGACTCACCTGCTATTTGTACATTTGTAAGTACACCAGTATTCAATGTATCTAAATAGTTATTTATAATAACCTCATCCTTTGCTGGTATGAAGTTGTTTTCCATTCCAACTTGCATAATTGTATATGAAGCTCCAACCAACTTAAAATAAGATATTGTCCATGAGAATATATTAAATATAATAAATGATACCATTACTATGACTGGTACTTTTATTAATGTTTTAAATATAAATTTAACACTGTCTCCCACTTTATCAACCTCCATATGCTAAAATTGGGGCGCCTATCTCAAAGTCGCCCCAACTTCTATCGCATTAGTTAATTTTAATTAAATCCCTCTACACCAACACCGTCACTTGCTTTATCTCCAGTGTTGTCTATTGCTGATCCAGGGTTCATTGCATTAGAACCAGTCACACCGTCTCCGTTGAAATCGAACTCAATACCAGTAGCCTTGTAAATCATGTTCTCTGTTGCGTTAACAACTTGAGTAACTGCATTAGGCATTAATATATTTAGTACTAAAGCCCCAATTGCTACGCAAGCTACTATTGTTATAAGTATAACGAATATCTTTTTTACACTCATGTCTTTACCTCCCTATTTTCTTTGTTAANTTATAATTATAATCTTATTATAATCCTATTACTGACTAAAAGAAAGAAGTTACACTTGCAATATCAGGTAGATAAATTGACATAGCGCTTATAATAGCCTGTATCAATATTATCATAAGCACTTTGAATGAATCATTAGCTCTGTTTACCAATTTATCCATCCTTTGTTCTACCTCGTACTCCCTTTCTTTTACAAGTTGCGACTTAAATCCTAGCAACTCTTGTGTAATGTCACCACCATCTTGTTGCTGCCTGATAAGTCTCATTAATCTTCCAACTTCAGCTATCTCTCTATATTCTTTTGCTATCAATCTAGTAGCNTTAAACTCTCCATAAGTATCTAGAAAGTCTACACAGTTAGCTGTAAATTCTATCATCTCTTCTGAATTTGTTTGCTTACCGTAAGATTTAAAAAGCTTAGCTATTGGTGTCTTGGCGCCTGCTATTAAGGTATAATGCAGCATTAAGTATAAATCAAAGAAGTTTCTTTTTATCTCTGCATCTTTATCAGCTACTATACCTCTAATTATCATCATAGGTACCATATTCCACAGTACTGCACAACCTACTATTATCACAAAGCCGAATAAGATACTAGCCGTTGCTAATACAACTATTCCTATAGCTGTTGTTATTAAAGAACCTATTTTACAACAAGCATTGAACTCATCTGGCGTAAGAACTCTGAATCCCCCAGGTATTTTTACGCCTGCTCTACGTAAGTTATATTCTACATACTCGTATTTTTTAGTTCCTATATTTAAACCGGATCTGTTTACTAGCTTTGTTATCCTTTTAAGCAGTTGATTAGCTCTTAGTATCTGTTTATCTCTCTTCTTAATAGCATTAATGTTATCTAACTCAGCTGTTATTCCTCTATCCTGGAATAAAGACCTTAGCCCTATAAGCCTCATTATGATTAATACCGATATAACTACAAGTAAGATTATTATAAGTACTTTTACTGCTGTTACACTGTTAAAGCTTTGTATAGCTCCTTTATCCATGTAATTGTAAGTAGTTCCCACTGTACACCCCCTTACAGTTCCTGAGCCCTTAGGTAAGTTATAAAGACGAACTCACCAATTAATATAGTTCCATCTATCAAAAGTAACAGCTGCCCAATAGTATTATTAAAGTAGAAGTTTCTTACTACTGGGAATATAGCTATTACACCGAAGAGGAATATTATTATCATTGAAGCACCAATTAAGAATTGTGTCGATACCTGTTCGAATTTACGCTTCATGCTGTTTCTAGCTTCTGTCTTTATATTGTTCATCTCAACTACATCGCTGAATATTCCTATTATTCCATGCTCCTCCTCTAACTCAAACATTATACATTTAGATATGAACTCATCTGCTACGGAGCCTAGCTTGTTATTAAGGTCGAGTAGGGCGGTTTTAATAAAGTAGTTCTCATGTTCTATATTATCCAAAAACTCTTTAAACTCTTGTTTTACATCCTTAGGTAAGGCGTCAAGAGAGTTTCTAACTGCCACAACTACTCCTCCACTGATGTTGTTACATATTATATTCTCTGCTTCTATAACAGCCTCTATTCGTAAGTCATGCGCTAGGTTTGCTTTTGTATAGAATGTACAAGCCACACCAGCTAATATAACAGGGTAAGATAGAATAACTATAATTGTATTACCAAATACCACCCAGCCTAGAATTGAAGATATAACAGCACTTAATAACATCAATAAGAATAGGAACTCATAAGGTGTCACCCCTTGCCTTTTAATACCGAGGTCTATAGTTAAATCATTAAGTAGATTATATAACTTATATTGAGCCCTCTTCTTATTTATTTTTCCAATCTCAAGATTTCTATTGTATTTTACTTCCTTTTTGTTTATAAACTTTCCTATTCCTGTAGTTGTTCCGTGCATTATCCTAACAAGCAGAGTTATAAAGCTTACATTTAAAAGCTTCATTACTATAAATGTAGAAGTAAATAACAAGCATATTACCGCAACTGTTACAGCTCCCTTAGTCGTGTTTATATACTGTATTAGCTCTTTCATTTAATCTATCTCCTCCTGCATACCATAAAACTCTATGTTTTTACCAGTATAGGTTTCAACTTCATCATCAGAAGGGTCATCTAATAAGAATGCGAACCTTGACTCCTTAACACCCTCCAACTTAAGCTTGTCAATTGTTTTTTTAGATATCTTACCTACCCTCTTGTGTATACCAGGTATATCTACAATGTTACCAGCCTCGTCGTACTCTGGTTCCCCAACAGGGATAAATCTGTAAAGGTCGTTTAATAAAGGAGCCTTTTCGTTTTCAGGATCTACCCCAACAACTTCTGTTATTTGAAGCACTTTTCTTGTACCATCTTTCATAATCTTCTGTACAATTATTAAGTTTAAAAGCCTTGTTAGTGTTGGTAATGCTGTATCAATTGTTTCCCCAGACTCTGCCATGTAAGCAGTTAAATACCTCTGCACAGCTCCAATAGCATCCTCAGCATGATAGGTTAGATTTATTGGATGTCCTGCCTGTANTATCGTCATNCCTAACGCAAACTCTTTATTTGTTCTTAACTCACCNAAACAAACTAGTGTTGGCGATAACCTCAAAATATGAGCCATTAGATTTGGCATTGTAGGATCTTTAGTTGTAGGGTTCTCTATCTCTCTTGCCTCTAAGTGCAATACGTCGTTAAATATCCTTCCACTTGCATCCCGCATCCTTAAGTCAATCTCTGAAGGATTTTGTAAAAGTACAACCCTTGTTGTAGGAGGNACNCTCTGAAGTATTGCATTGTTTGTTGTTGTTTTACCAGANGCTGTAGGCCCAACTGTAGCAAATGCTAGCCCACCTGCAGTAGCCAAAGCTAATGCTCTAGCCATGTTATCACTAAGTGTTTTATAGTTATATACTATACTACCTAAGGACATCTTAGTCTTTTTAAACTTTCTTAAGACGAATCCATGGTAATTATCATTAGCAGGGTCATTTGGATCAGGTGATAATGCACTACAGTGTACCGCAGCCACACGATACCCCTCTACTGTTCTTGCGTTTACTACTGCGTCTTTAGGAGTAAACCTAACATCTCCTAACAACCTTCTCATGATTATATCTTGTTGCTCTACTGACTCGAAGTATACTATATTGTTATCCTTATCAGTTAAATCGTATATCTTACCAGCCTTCTCAACCTTTATGTACTTACCATTACCTCTTATCTCGTATACTTGAGGATCATTCATTGCCATTGTTAGTATACCATAGTCTGTTATATCCTCTACTAACCTGTCTACTAACTTATTAGTGTCTGTTCTACCCTCATCATCTACATATCCTTGCACTACGTATTTACATTGCATTACAAAGTCTACTATGAGCTTCTTGATAGCATCTCTCTTGTTTTCAGATTCTAAGCTTCTATATTCCTCTGAGTTATCTTGTATATATCTTCTACACTCACTTATAACAGTGTCTATAGACTTAGGTATAACCTCACTACTATTAGCAGTAGCTCCCCTCTCTACCTGTAATTCTAGTAATCTCTTACTATCCATTATTGTAACCTCCTAGCCTCAGTATTTTAGTGGCCAACCTAGATATTCCATTGGCGTACTCTTTAGAATTTTTAGATGTAGATGACCCCTTCTTTATGAAGACCTCAGCCTTTAAACCTGACTCTATAACCGCGGTATCAAAGGGTAACACATCTACTAACTCTGCCTTGAGTGACTTAAACACTGACTCTCGGTAGTATATATTGGTTTTCTTGTTTAATATAACTCTCATTTTTGAAGGATCTATACCTAGTATTCTTAAGTTGCCCCTTAACTTCTCAAAGTTTGATATACAACCTATACCCTCATCCCAAACACAATAGATGGAGTTACTTTTGTATAATATGGTGTTAATCATGTCATGTTCGAGTCTGTTAGAGCAATCTATTAAGACTACATCAAATAAACTTGCCATTCTATCTAAGCAGTCACTCATATTCTTAGATACTATCTTTGTATCACAGTTGATATAATCCATTAAGCTCCTGTTGTTTGATGTAAGTACACCTAGCTCTCCTATGTACTCTATACTCTCACCAACTGTATTTTTACCAGTTATAAATGATACTAAATCTTTCTTTTCTATCTCTTGCTTTATCCTAAAGAATGTATGTTGAGCAGGATAACATATATTACTGTCTATTACAAGTACTGATAGCCCACCATCAACTATTTTTTGAGCTACATTGGCTACTATAGTTGAAGTACCAGTTCCCCCAGACGCCCCCACGAAAGATATTATATTGTCTATAACCTTCTTTTTACCTTTATGCTCTTTTCCAGATAACTGCTTAATTACTTTATTAGTAGCTTCTGATATTTTATCTGAGATGTTTAAACCATCAGAGATGTTATATGTCATCCCTCTTCCTTGTCCACTCTCACTCATCATAAGCCCTCCCTTCTACTGGGTTCTTTGTGGAAGTGATACCCTAAATGTTACATTTCCTTTTGCTAAAAACTCATAGTACCTGTATTTTTCATCTTCAGTTAAGGCTAATAGTAAGCTTTTAGGCTCTGTCTTATCTTGCCACTCAATGCTTGCATCTAGCTGAGCTTGCTGAGTCAATGTAAGTTGATTATACTGCTCATATAGGTCGAGCACAGAGTCTCCATCGGAGTTTATCAAGTCAGCTATCATGATAGAACCAAATACTGTATCTGTCTTAAATACATCTACCTCTGATTCTATCAGGTTTCCATATCCATCTTCTTTGTATGTCTTTACTGTATCTGAATATATAGCCTCAATGTTCAGCCTATCCCCTGGCTTTAAGAATGTCTTAAAAGCATTTAGGTCGTTTGTCCCTATATCTAACTGTACTATATCCTTTCCAGGGAAGTTATATAAAACAGTATCACTGTTATCTAACCTAGATTTTATTAAGCTCCTATACTCTAAAAGTGTCTCTGGTTGAAGTGAATACGCTGCAAAAGCTCCTAAGATTACGTTCCTCTCTTCCCAAAGTATTAATCTTCTAGTATACTCGCCATTAGTGTTTTTAATAGCGTACTTCTCAAATTCACCCTCAATCATGTTATAAGGCTTAAGCAGATCCTCAGTAATCATCTGGTTCTTGTAAACAGCCTTGTCTAACATAACTACCTCTACTGTACTCTCTGCTTTTTTACCAATGTTTATTACCCACACTATAAGTAAAGCTGTTATAGCAACCAACAGTATAATTAAAAATGTTTTACTAGTTTTATTAACTGCTGGCTTAGATATACCTAGGCTATCTTTATTTTTTCTACCCATCCTCATATTTTAAATTCCATCCTTTCTTATCTTAGTTATCTCCACTTATTTTTTAGGTATATTTTCATTTCTTTGTTGTATTCTACGTAAAGATCTAGTAGTGGCGTTGTCATTTCTTCAAAGGCTTGACACTTCAAGTTAAACACNCCATAGTAAAAGACTTTACCCCTAGTCTCAAGTAGCTTTATATTTTCATTTGGTATAACTATACTAATAGAGTCCTCAGTAGATAGCTTACTGTTTGCCATGGCTAATCTCCACAGNAANCCTTCCCTCTTAAACTTGTCAAAATCATCTATATGATGTNTTCCTTTATATTCATCTAATAATCTACCTGCTGTTATATATTCTTTAGTGCTTACTTCCTTTTCAAGATTAGTTACTTCAAGCATTAGCTGGGGTAACTCATCAATTTTAACCATGAAACCAAAAGCACTTTTATGTCCTTGTGCGAAAGTATCTTCGCTCCAATTATCTATAAATCCTCTGTAATCTATATAGCTATGCTTCCCTCTAAAACTCCCAGCCGCATACTCGCCATCCGTTATGTAAGCCACAGTACTCTTATTTGTATGATCTAGCACCTTGTTAGCCAATAGACCGCAGTAATTTTTATGTATTCCCGAACTAGTCATGTCTTTTAAGCTATATTGACTGTACTCCATTACCCCCTCCATACAATTCTCACATATCTTGTCTTGTATCTCTTTAAATCTCTCTAGTTCATATGCTTTTTCTGGAGTGTAAATAGCTATATTTAAAGCTAANGCCGAATANCCTGCCCGTATTGCCCTATTNAATGCAGGNGCTATCTTATAGTTTATAAAGCTTTTATCTAGCGATCCTTGCCATTTTGATAAGCTGTTCATTATCTTCTTTAACCCATCTTCAGTATTTATATTATGAACAGTTAAATCTAAATAGTATTGATTTCTAAGCGTCAACGTAGANACTGAATCAGTAAAAAGNGTTAACCCAACCCATTGATAAAGTAGAGTGGCTTTTAAGATGTCTGGCGTCTTAAAACTATGTTGATATAACCTAAGCATCTCATATAACACCATTGCACCTGACATTCTATCATCAGCTTTATATAAACCAAACTCTACATCAGTATTATCTATATTGTTGTTTACAATTACATACTCGCCTCCAGCCGTCTCACCACTGAGTTCTTTATGTAATATCTCATGATGGTCTACAACTAGTACATCACAGTTGAATTGCTTTATGTATTCAATATCATTAGTTGANGAGTCAACAATTATTATAAGCTCAGCCCCACTATTATTAAAGAAGTCTATATGAGCCTGGGATACACCATGTACTTTATCCTTGTTTATACATACACCCATCTTGCTCCTCATACCAAACTCTGACATAAACTTGTGTATAATATAGGTGCTTCCTATACCATCACAGTCAACATCACTATGTATGGCTGTCCTACTATTGTTTTGTATATGCTTATATAACATGTTGTTTGCTTTTCTAGCATTATAAAAGCATATTAAATCAGGCTCCGGAGCAGCCACCTCACCTGTAAGCACCTCATAGTTGTCATATCTGTCCTTGATAAAAGTCTCCACTAATCCACCCCTTATATTTATATTTACATTATCAGCTTAATGTTTTATTACAAGTCTATATTCTGTATAATATTTTTATATCATTTTATATATTATTGTATAAATAGCAGAACTACCTTTTTTATAACTAGTCAATTTTTATTTCTTAAGTACTTAACAAAATAAAAAGGTGCCCAACTTATTATTGGACACCTTCACTTTTATGTAGGTGTTTCATATCTTTTCTTTAGTTTAATCATCACTCTGCTCAGTATAATCATCTGGATTATAAGCATCATCTGAACCATCATCAAGATCCTCTATATTACTCATGAAATCAGCTCTCTCCTCAGTAGACATAGCCTTATACATAAGAGTCATAACATCCACTACAATCTCGCTATTCATCCTTAACCCACCTTGTCTTGCAGGATAAATATTGTTATCATCCGCTGTATACATGTTCCTTACATCAATTGATTCTAGCCTATTNCTATCTAAAGGAACGATTCTTTGAATTTTAATACAGTCTCCTCGTTGGTTCTTAGTCACAACACCAAAATCTATTTGTTTCTCTCTACTTGCATCGTATGCCATAATAAACCTCCCCTTTACAATTTTTTTATTTCTTACACCACTAACTATTATAATGCTGGAAACTATGTATATAAATTTATCTAACTGTTGATTTATTTTTAATTCCTTTTTTAATATATCTAATGCCTTTTGTAATTAATATTACCTCTATACCCAGTATAAATGTCATTACACATATCAAGACGACAACAGTTCCAAAATCTAAGATTGAATTTACTTTCATATCTACACTTATATATTTAGCTATGCCGTTATGAGTTTTAACTACCTTACCAATAAGATTATCTTCAGTTACTGGATGTCTATCTATATGCCTATTATTATCTCCCTTTGTATATAACTCTACTTTATCCCCATCCCTAGCTATCTTAACTACCCTATGTGTAACACTATATCCATGCCTACTCCTATACATTACAATGTCATTTGTTTTAATATCATCTATACTACATTTATCCAGAATAGATAAACTGTTTGTCATTATTGATGGCTCCATAGATCCAGTAACAACCATGACTACTTTGAATCTATGGCTTACTGCTAGTATTACTATAAAAGCTATAAGTAACATTGTAAATGTAATAGAGTATACTATCTTGCTTCTTAAGTTTAGTTTTCTACCTGTGTCAACCATATGCCTACTCTCCTGCATCTATATTTGCTACAAGTATTTTGTTAATTATATTTTCTTCTGTTACATAAAAGAATATGTCTGCATTTACTTTCTCTCCGTATGCTCCATGTAGCTGTAATTTAGCTAAGTAATGCTCTTTACCCTCGCTATTATTATCACTTTCACTGTACATTACATCTACATAACAACTCCTCTTTAAATCATCAGATGTTAAATCTTCTCCATGCCTTATATAAAAACTATCAGCTGCCTCTTTTGTCATTAATCCGCTATTCACTGCATTATTGTATGATTCCCTAAACTGCTCCATGCTTTTTGGAGCATACACATCCTTTACAATTTGTTGTATATCACCTCTTAGGTCTCTCTTGCTAGTGTCCTTTGCACATCCTATTAAACTTATTGCTATTATTGCTATCATGAAAGTTAGGTATGTCTTTCTCATTGACTTCCTCCTATCAGTACTTAGTTGTTACAACCTTGTCTATATCGGCTATATTAATCTTGCCGTCTATCAGCCTTATTTCTAATTCTACACTTTCTACTTTATTGTTAACTTCATCAATACTACTGTATGTTACATATATAATACCGTTATCATACATAGCATAGTATACCCTACCAAACTTGTAGATGTCATTTCCTTTACAGTAACTGTAGGGCTTTTTTAAGTCTGTTACATCTATACTATAATCTATTCCATATATATCAAACTGCAGTATATTTGTATCTCCTATATCTTCTAGCATTATTACATGTGTATCCCCAAGTAACTTTATTCTGTCATCTGTAGTAAGCTCGCTGAAGTCTATATCTACTTCTGTTTCTACAATTGTTTTACCAGGTAACTTAGCATCTTCTAAGCGTTCCCTCTCAATTCGTTCCCTCTCCTCTCTTTCTGCTCTGTTCTCTTTACCTTTTTCACTGAAAGAATCTAAAGCATCCTGTAGTATTGAAAGGAACTCCTCTATCTCTTCAACTGTTTTCTGTTCAGCTTCCTCTAGTGTAATAGACTCCCATAATAGCTCTCCCTGCACATTATAGATGTTATCTAACATTAATTCATAGGANGAGAAGGACTCCCCGGGGTCTCCCTCTTCATATTCTTCTTGCTCTTCTTCGTACTCTAACTCGTTTTCACTATAATTTTCTACGTTTTCATTTATTTCTACTTGTTGAGCTCTACTGTTAAATATCCTGTCTTGGTAAGCTCTAAACGCACTCTCTGCCTCTCTGTACTGCATTTCTACACTTATATAGTCTTTTATGTCTCTGCTAAACTGCTCTGCTATTTTATCGTAAGTATAGCTATCTAACTCTAGTTTTAACCTTTCATAATCTACAGTGTCTATACCATTATATCTCATGTTCATCATATAATCCACTGTACTTAGTATTNTATCTAGTTGTATTTCTGGCTCCGCTTCTNTTTTATCACAACCATTTGAAGTAGTAACTAAAANAATAACTAGTACTATTAATGCTAATATTTTTCTCATATTTTAACCTCCACTTAGTTTGGCTTAGTAATCCTCCAAGCAAATAAGAATCTATCTTCCTTGTTACTCCATTTATTCTTAGCATCCTCAGGATTTCCATTAGGATGATTAGTTAAATAATAGTCACTACCTACATTAAATGTCTTTTTATCCCCTGCGTATATCTCAACATGTCCTATTTGTCCTCTTACCCTATTTTCTCCGCCAGACTCCATNACTAGAATGTCGCCAGCCTGTATATCATTGAAGTTTGTGATTCTTGTCCACCCATAGTNCGAATCCCAAGCAGCATCAAAGTTCCTAGATGTGTGATTTTTAAATGCAGTGTACCCACTATAGTGTAATACAGCTGACACATAACCTGAACAGTCGTACCTTATAGCGTAGAAGTTACCTATAGGGTCGTAGAACCTAGTTTGACTATAGCCGTACCCACTATCTATCATAGCCTTTATAACTGTCTTAGCATTGTCTAGGAATTGACTAGATGCCCACGTGTTACCTTTAAACGTTCCATGTCCGTGGTCATTGGCAGTTGCTTTACCTGTTAACTCTCCCTCATATGTTACATTTTCAATATCACTATGACAATCACAATAAGGACAAGGTATGCTACATCCACACATCCAGTTTGATCCACTTAGAAGGGCTTTTCCAGACTGCCAATTAGGTATTCCATTACCTGCTGATAAAGCCTTAGCAGCCTCTAATCCAGGTACTTCTATTAATGGTGCAAAGTCATCTTCATCCTTATATGTCAATATGAAAGATGTTAAATCTTTCTTAAAAGATATCCACCTAGCGTTTCCACCACCTGTTGCCACTTCTTCAAAAGTAGACCCATCGTTTGGCACCCAGTATAATGGACTAGCCATTGATGTTTGAACTCTACCAACTCCGTAATTTACATAAGCATTAACATCATAATTTCTTTGTATTGCTCCAACATCCCTATACAGCACATTATTAACACTTTTGTCTGCTTTTATAAAACTTGTATCTGTGTCTATGTTAAACTCTACAGCTAACCAAGCTGTTAAATGTAATAAACTGTTATATGCTTTTGAACCAAATGCTCCATTGACATTCTCATAATTTACTACTATTGATATTTTATTTCTATCAGCCTCATTAGGTCCACTATATGCTCGTGTTTCATTATCTAAAGGTGCAAGCTGAATTATCTTGCCATCCACACCTATTGCAAAATGACTTGATGCAAGTACCCCGGTGTGATCCTCTGGATTATAGGGTAGGTCAAACCATTCCCTCACAATTTCAGCAGTTCCGTTTACTGCACCACCAGTATAATGTATAACTATACCACTAATTTGATCTAACTTTCTATTAGGAAGGTCGCTACTGCCTCCTGTGTCATAATCATCCCCTATCTCTAGTAGGTGCACATTATAATCCATGACATCATATATTGTTTCATACTCCTTAACTATTTCACCGTCTACTGAATTATCATTATAAGTTAATTGTATATCTTCAAAGGTTTCTCCCACAGATATATCAGAATCCTGTCCTTTTTTAGCTAATGACCTTGTAACATTTTCACCATGCTTCCCTAACATATTTACGAATATGGAGCTTCCACCCAATAATCCGTTTGTTATATAACAGTATACCCTACTTGTCCAATCGTTATCTCCACCATTTACCTCTGTAGAATTTATATAATCTTCTACGTTTTTACCCATATATTTTATAACACTCTCAACAACCTTTGTGTAGTTGTTTCCACCTAAATAATCTACACCATCTAACTTTATTAACTGCCTAAAATGATTATCGTCTACATATAATCTAGCTAAGTCTGCAATATATTGGCCTAGCTTTCCATTCTCTGAATTTTGTAACCCTACTTTTGTTCCAGACAATCCATTATTCCAACTGGCGAGATATAACATCTCTAAGATTACCTCCCTCTCAAGTTCACCCATTGATAGATAGCCTGGTATGTATTCTTTAGCTAGTGAATCNTAAGATCCCNTGCTCGCCTCATAGAAATAAAATACTATCCCTAATTGAGATGGTAAATATAATCTATCCTCATAGATGTTAGTTGCGTAATTATCTGCTAAGCTAGTATATCCCTCTAGATTACCCCCTACACTCTGTACAGCCCTCTTAAACCTTTCCTCATTCTTTGTTAACTGGTTTGTGTACATCTCTCTATATTCAACTGTTATCTGAGTTAACCCTATTGACCCATATCTATCCGCTTTATCTAACTTATCAGTATAATTTGTATATATCGAATTATAGTTTGTATATATACTTTCTTGCTTTGTCAGCGCTCCGCTGTACTCAACAGCACTCTTTGCATATGGCATCCATACAAAGGAATCAGTATCTCTAGCTAGTGCCTCTGATAACTTTAATACCTCTGCATCAAAGCTATTTCCAGTGATTTTACCAGTTGTATAAGCTGGACTATTTGATATTAAGATGCAATTACCACAAGGACAATTATCTCCTATCCTTGGTTCCTGCTTTTTCTCTTGTCGTCTATCATTAGAGCCAGAGTAATCAACCACATCTACAATGTCTGTTGCTACATGAGATACACCTGCTGTCATATGAGTTACGATTGATACACCAGCTGCTATTACGATTGTTATTATTATTACAACCAGTACTATATCTATAACGATTGCTATAAGCCTAGCCTTTATTAATTTTTTCATTAGTCTACGAAGTGACTCTTTACGCTCTCCGTTTGACGAATTGTATTCTCTTCTTATTTTTCTTTTAGTAAACCAAAGTAAAAGGCTTAACATAGTTACCCCCACCAATTTATTTTAATACCTTTACTTTATGATTCCGCTAATAAATCTGCTTATCTATTAATATAAAAGAGTAGTTATATTAATTATCTAAATACAACTACTCTTCTTAGTCATACCTTATTTTACTTTAATGGTGTAATATCCTGATCCCTTGCTATTTGGTTTTGATATCTTAATATAGTAGGTGCCTTTTGATAATTTACTTGAATCAA
>JGI24710J26742_10001939_pt1 | contig 18766 bp, 11 predicted proteins | sample BioPla2DNA2_FD_26742 | JGI IMG/M metagenome (IMG submission 26742) | reverse complement strand
ACTTTTCATTATCTATGGGTAATATCTTACTACAAAGGCTCAATAAAGTTTATCTGTAATTTATGCCATGGCTTAATCTTCCTTCATGATTTCACCGTGCATTTTGGGGTAAATATAATCTCGCAAAAATCCTCTTTCTTAATCTTTCTTTGCAAACTCCACAGTTATGTTTTTACATTCACTGAAATCAACAATTTTTCCCTGACTACAATAAAATCTCCCTCATATACAACTTTTGCCTTTATGCCTTTAACCAAGATCCCTGACGGCATTTTCGTCCATATTTCCAACATACACATCTAATCTAAAGGTCTCTTCGCTTTCCGAAAACCTCCATGTACCACCGGATACTGCAAAGTCAGACGAATATGAAAACAACACATTTTCCTTAAAATCCCCCAGTTCAAAAGCAACGGTTTCAACAGTATTCATATGAAAAATGCTTCTGTTTTTTACCTTCAACGTACAGTATATTGTCATGTAGTCATCGTGATTGTCACTGGGTAATTTGTCTTTAAATGAATGTATAAAAAATCTAGTCTTGTCATATTCACCGTTTAGGACTTTCTCCGCCTGTGTTTTAACCGCATCGTATGTCGCATACCAAACCAGGCACTCTACTTTTTCCGGGCTAATAACAACCGGTTTCAATTAAATAAGGACAGGAATTAAATAGACTAGAATAGATTAGAATTTTAGAGATGATTGTTTTAAATACCGTTAAACTTTCAAATTACAGCATCGGCCAACTGCAACCGACAGGCAGAAATCATTGCATGTAAAAGATGACATGCTTATTGCTTCTTTGTCCTCCCCAATAGAGCATATTTCATCAATAAGTACATCCACCGTCTTGAAGTCCATGTTCATCCCCAGCTTCAAAACCTTTGAAACGGCCTCTTTCCTTGTCCACAAAATTGTTGCCTTTTTTGAATACTCTTCAGTACCAAGGAGGCTTTCAAGGTGCTCCCTTTCTCCTTCGGAAAAATACCGCTTAATCAATGCATCTTTCGGATTAAATACTTTTTCAATATCTATACCTATCTTTCTATTAGACACAACCCCAATGCAGTACGGGAAGGAATGGGTAATTGACACACAAATGTCAGGATGCTGCAGGATATACGGTGCAGAATCCTCTCCCCTTAACACGTCCACACATTTTAAATCCATCACACTCTGCTCTTCATACTTGTATTTAAAAAATGCAGACTTTACCGCATACCTTCCCGATATCCACTGTATATAATTCTTTTTGTTTTTTAAACCCAAAAGATACTGGAGTTCTTTATCCGACAAAAGGGAAGACAGGGTTAATTCCCTTGTGTGGACCTTGCGGTTTATCTCCCTCATATCCACAACATGAAAGGAAAAACCATATTTCCCTGTCAACGAACCCAGGTGGGTTTTCAGTAGCCTCTCAACTTCTCCTTGCTCTTCTTTTCCGTTTTTAATCATAAATGAATAACCCTCATCTTTACACTTTTTGCGTAATAGCACACTTCATTTCTTTCATTGAGCATAATGACATCATACACCTTTGTATCTCCACTTTTATACTTTAATCTTGAATAAGCCTTATAATTCATGATTTCCCTGGGAACATTTATCACGCCAAACTCTTCAGCCTCCCATGGAAGATAAACCTCATCGGCATTAACCTGTGAATGTATACCGCAAACCTGAAAAACCGAATCCATAAAAGCAGGATTAATCAGAAGCTTGTCCAGATTATACTTTTTATTGGTTTTTTCCTCTTGGGGCATTACCATGGAAATAACCGCACCGTTTTTGTTGTATTTAAAAACATTATTTTCTTTTCGGTCATCAATGAACAAAGTTCCCAACCGGATAGAGTTCTTGTTTTCTTCACTGAATTTTTGAAGAGACTCTCGGGTATAACCCTCCTCCATAGGCTCATTTTCAAGCTCTGTAATAGAAAGCAGGTGCTGGTATTCTCCCGGGTCATCGCTCACATTCATGCTGCTTAAAGATATCAACCCCAAGTTTGCGTAACTGTTGTCAAGGTACGTGCATGCTTCCATGTCAAAGCACCGTCTTTCCCTGTCTTCTTTAAGTTGAACCACCACTTCTTTCGGTTCTTCCCTAAAGAACTTTAAGGGCTTGTCGATTCTGACATTTCTGAAGCAATACTGTTTGCTCTCTCCAAACATAATTGTATGGAGCTGGGCACCCATTTCCATGTATGCCACCGCCGGTTCGAGGGGTACTGTTCCCAGCCTGTGGTGGTCGATAATTGCATCCCTTTTAGGAGAAAAAACCCTGAATGCCTTTTCAACTCTTCCGTCTCTTATGCTGACCCAATCAATCATCGGTTTGCTATTATAAACCCTTCGTGACATCTTTTCACCAGTAAACCGTGTAAGTCCCTTACTTACGATAATCTCCCTGGTTTCAAGACTGCCGGTCAGAATATTGATAAACTCTGCCGTTCCCCTAGAAGGTTCAATCAGATTCAGCCCCATTTCCTCGGAATGATTTCTTACATACTCATTCCTCCAGGCAATACCCAAGTCTTTCCATCCAGACCATGCAATACTTAATGCATATATGTGTTTATGCTTTGCCCTCACCATAGCCATGAAGCTGCTTAGAAAACTGTTTGCCGAACAATAGTCAATCTGTGCTTCGTTACCGAATCTGCCNGATATGGATGAGAAAGCAAAGGCCGCTTTTAATTCCTTTAAGTCTAGAANCCGGTAAAGATTGCATATTCCCTCAGCCTTCACGGAGAAAACCTCCCTAAATTCCTCCCTTTTTTTCTGGGATAACAGCCTGCTCTTTTCAATCCCGGCCCCATGGATAAGGATATTGACCGGTCCGCTTTTTCCGACGGCCTGCTCTATAGCCCTCTTCAAATCTTCATAGCACCTGACGTCGCAAGACAAATACAGCACCTCATTGCCGTGCGATTCAATTTCTTCTATAAGCCTTTTAATCGATAGGGAGTTTTCAAGGGCTCTAACCTCTTGTTCCAGCATTGCGGGAGTTACCCGTCCATGAGCCTCCTCCAGTCTTGTTTTAATATCCTCCTTGACATTATCAAGCTTTTCCTTATCGAGCTTAGAAAGCTCTTCGATATTATCCGGCAATTCTGTTCTGCTAATTATTGTAAATTTAGCTTTAAACCTTCTGGAAAGCCCCCGGGTTATTTCCGAGCTGATTCCATGTCCTCCGCCCGTTATCAGAAAGTGCGGGTTCTGTGGGATGTCCGCTTCTTTAAAATTCGTTCGGTCCAGATAATCCACCCGGAAAACATACCTTTTTCCATCCCTGTATCCGATTTCACAGTCCTTTGAAGAAGACTCGGTTTCACTGCATAACATCTCGATAGCTTTATCCTCGAGCTTGCCGCCTTCATTCATTCCCAAGTCAACAACTTTCACAACCGAATTACCCCATTCTTTTCCAAGTCCTTTGTAAAAACCGCTCAATGCCCCATAAAAAGGATCTATACGGATTTCATCCCTGTTCGAATAACCGTGCCAGCCATCCATCGATACTGCACATACAATTCTGATTTTCGGGTCTTTAAGCCTTTGGGAAAGTTCCTTGTAGAATATAAACCTTGCCTCACTGCCCAGGAATAACCATCCCTCCTGTTCCTGCCTGTCAATTGAATCAAACTCTACGTTCGCAGCTATATGGGAACAATCTATAATTACATTCCCTTCTCCGCTTACAAAATCACGGACTCTTTTTATAAGGTGCTCATCCTCTTCAAAGGGTTTAAACAAGAACTCCTCGACATCAAACTTCCGGTTTTTCAAATAGCCGGATACCCTTTCAACCGATAGCTTGTCATCGCCGATAACCCATATTTTGCAGTCTTTTAAATCCAAGTCTTTCTCACCGGCTTGATCTTCCACAAAAACAGGTATCTGAAGGCAAAGCTCCCTTTCTTCATTATTCTTCTCAAAACCGCTGCTGTTTTTTACAAGGCACTTCATTCCGTCTTCCCGTGCGGCATCCTTACAGCCCAAACCTGAAGAATCGCTATGGTATTTTTTAATGCAATCTATAATTTCATCTATAGTACCGGCCTTGCAGGAAATCAGATTGCCGGATTCAAGCGTGTCAAACCTTTCACCGAGCATCGATAATAATTCGCTGTAACTTGCATTATCGATGCCTAAATCGGCTTCCAATTCCATATCCTTCTCCAGCATTTCTTTAGGGTATTTGGTCACCCGGGACACAATTTCAAAAACTTCATCTTCTAAGTTCTTGACGGGAATGTTCATTACAGCCTCATCTGTGTATGATGTAAATATAGAGCCAATACCCGGCTTTTCTGTTTTTTCATCCCGGCTTTCATTGACCGGATTTTCGGCAATTGGTTTTTCCTCTGTCGGTTTTTGCTGCACCATCGAACTTTCCTCAAATTTACCCTCACTCAAAACCTTTTGTTGAACCATGTCCAGTATATGTCCGATGGTAGGATAATCCGAAAACCTTAAGCTCTCTTCCTGAAGAATACCGTATTTTTCCGAGATTATAGACAGAATAGTGGCTTGCTTAACCGTATCAATGCCCAAATCGGCTTCAATCTCCATGGTCAGGTCAAGCATTTCTTTAGGGTATTTTGTTATTTCCGAAAATATGTCCAAAATCTCATCCACCATATCATGACTTTGTGCAATCGGGCTTTCGGCGTTCGTATTTCCCGTATTGGTGCTTATTATGACCGGGCTTTCGGCATTCGTATTTCCCCTATTGGTGCTTATTATGACCGGGCTTTCGGTATTTGAATTACCCGTATTCATGCTTTGAACTGCCGTGCTTTCTTCATTCGGTTTTTGTGCACTCACACTTTTTTCAACCGGGCCTTCATTTTCCTCTGCCAGTTCGGTTTCTGTCATACATGCCCCGGGCACTCCCGGGCTTAAGAAACTTGGTTTTTCCATCGATTCCTTTAATAAACCTTCCGCCGCCTCTGCCACGAGAATTCTTCCGCAATTTTTAAGCTTTGCTTCCCTCGAGTCGGTAACCTCGCACAGCCATTGGTTATACCGCTTTTTATCAAATATCCTGTCTTCTGTGCATGCTATTCTTTGCAATAGGTGGTAGCTTCCCTGACCCCCGTATGCTGCTACCATCCTTATAACATACTCAAAGCTGTAAGAACCGCCCTGGGACAAATTCAAGCCTTCCAAATCGGGATCGGGCTGTTTGAAATTTACCACTGGCGGAATTCTTTGATACTGTAAGGCTTTCGCAGCTATAGCCTCTTCTATGGATGCCGCCATGGTATGACCGGTTATTCCTTTAGTATTGATGACCTTTATATCCTTGTATTTTCCTCCAAAAGTCCTTTTAAGAGCTGCCGCTTCAGTCTGGGCACAGCCCCCTTCTCTTGGCGAAAAGGTTTCGTGGGAATAATACACCGTTTTCGGCGCAATGCTGTTTCTGTCAAAACCATGCTCATTTTCCATTCTGGCCATGAACCTGTCCAACTCAATACAATAAGCGTTTTTATCAATCTTTGACTGATGCCCGGCAGTATTAAAGGAATGGGTGCCTAAAATACGGCAAACTCCATTCATGCCCCTTCTCTCTATATCTTCTTCCTTTTCCATTACCAGCCCTAGAGCACCTGCCCCAAGAATCATTCCGTTTCTTCTCTTATCAAAAGGTACCGCTGCCTCGAAGACATCGGAAGAAGTAGTAGCAGCACCAGTACTTAAGAAACATCCACCGGCCCAGGGCAGAGTCGTTTTTGATGTAGCATTTTCAGCACCGATAACAATCATTCTCCTTGCATGCCCGCCCCGGATAAGATCCTCAGCAATGGTAACCGCAGTGGCAGTGGAAGAACAGGCGGCACTGATGTGGAAATTCGGACCCCTTGCCCCGATAAACTGGGCAAGCCTGTTATTTGCCTGTGAAGATATCAATGCCATAAAATCACGATTAAATTCATAAATATCTTCTTCTCCCAAGTCTCCTAAAAGCTTTGAGTAGTGAAATACAAACCAATCGGATAAAAGCTTCCTCACTTCATTGTCGCTTACCCTCTCAATCACCTTTTCATAAAAATCAGTTAAGTCATTTCTTGACTTTGCTCCGAATTTAGATGCAACATACCTTGAAACCTCACTTATGTAAGGTTCCACCGCTAAGAACCCGTTGGCAAAAATTATTCCGGTGTCTTCCTGCATGTCCTCCGGAAGCACAAGCCTTCCGTGCAGAGAAGTTCCTGTTGAAGTCTTTATATGCTCTCTTACAAGAGGAATACCCGCATCCTTCAGAGCCTCATATCCTGCAGCAACTCCCGCACACACAGTCGCGGTCATCTGCCTCAGTACCTTCTCGTCAATTTTATAGTCGTTTAGCATATCAATCTTGCCAAGCTTCCCGGCAAGCCTTATAACATCATTAATTGATAACAGTTTCTTAAAAGCGGTTTCCTTTTCGTTTTTTATAAGCCTTGTGATATTTAAATCCACCATGCTGCTTGCCTCTTCATCGGTCAGCATTTCTATAAGGTTTTTACCTTCAAAAATCAGATCGAAGTTGTTATCGGAAAATACATTTTTATATGTACCCGGCAATCCGACAGAAACCCCACTATACACAATGCTGTCCTTCTTCAAGGGTACGGCAGAGTATTTGTTGTTCTTTTTCTCGCTTTCCGAACGCAATCCCATATCTTTTTTTGAAGGAAGAGTACAAACATCCATACCGCAGGCAAAAAGCTCTGCCAAAGACTCTTTATATCCCTCTTTGGAATCCTTCCTTTTACTGTTTGACGCCACAACCCTGACATCCTTGCCATCAAGAATAACCTTTACAAGGTTTGTAAGCACCGATGAAGAGCCTGACTCAACAAAAACTCTCACACCCTTTTCATAAAGCTTTAATACAGCATCTTTAAAGCAGACCAACGAATTTATTTGATCTTTCAGCAATGAAGGCATGCTACTCATTCCGTCTTTGGTATCGGGATAAAAATCCACCCTGTGGCAAGCCATAACCTTGGTCTTTGGCACATCAAACACCATGTCCTTGATTTTGCTGTAAAAGCTTTCTGCTGCTTGGGATACAAGCTCTGTATGAAATGCGTGGGATACACCAAGCCTCTTAAACAAAACCCCGTTTTGGGACAAATACTCTTCCATTCGCAGGATTTGATCCTGTTTTCCTCCTACAACCGTCTGTTCCGGTGAATTAATATTAGCAAGGCTTAAGTTAAGACCGCTCCTTGCAATCATCTCTTCAACCTGTGGGCGGTCAGCCATAATGCTCATCAAAAGTCCACGGCTTTCTTCCGGTATACTGTCGAAAGCCATGCCCCTCTCGCCTACCAAAGCCACCGCGGATTTTAAATCCAGCATACCACTGGCATAAAGAGCTGCAATCTCACCAAGGCTATGGCCTATCATATAGTCTGCTTTTACCCCGGACTCCGTCAAAAGCTTAAACATGGCAATATCACTTAAGAATACGGCCGGATGTGTATTTCTTGTGTTAATAAGCTCCTTCTTCAGGTGCTCTTCATCATCCCCGAAAATCAGCGGCATTATTTCATTGCCGTATCTGGCTTTCCATAGTGCATTAACCTGCGTATAAAGAGATTCTATCTGTGGATAACCCTCATATATTTCCTTAAGCATGTTCGGATACTGCGAAGCCTGACCCGGAAACATCCATGCTGCCTTATCCGAAGTCAGTGCATCTCCTTCCCCAAAGTATATACCTTTTATGTTAAGCCCTTGGGTATTTATAAGGCCGCTTTGTTGTACCGACTTATTAAATAGATTCCACCGCTCCTCCAATTCATTTACGGTGCGAACACATATGGCAAGCCGCATTCTTTTCTTCGGTAAAGCCCAAAGGTTGTTAAACAATACCGTCTGTGAAAAGTCGGAATATTCTTTTAAAGTTTTAATAAACCTTAAATATCCTTCATTGATCTCATCTAAAGAATTACCCGAGAAAAGTACAACTTCCAGTGAACAGTCTTCATAAGGACAACTAACCGGATACTCTTCTCTCTCGCTTTCGGTGGGGTAGGTGGCAGGACACGATTCTTTCTCGCTTCTTGTGGGAGAGTTGTTTACATAAGGTAGCTTTGGTTCTGTACATGAATTATTCAGATAAGGTAATTTGGGTTCCGTGCATGAATTATTCACACAGGGTATCTTTGACTGTGCAGAACAATTCTCATCCTTCAAAAAAGCATATATCTTTTTTACAAACTCTGGTCTAAACTCCTCAAGGGCAATATGATAATCCGCTCCTCCAAATCCAAAAGCACTTACATTTGCTCTTCTAGGATGAGATGTGCTTTTTTCCCATTGTTTCCTATCCGTCAGTATGTAAAAGGGGGAACCCTCCAACTCCAGCTTCGGGTTTACAGTCTCAATACCAGCAGTCGGAGGCAGAACCCCCTCGTACAATGCCATAGCCGCCTTTACCAATCCGGCTCCCCCCGCTGCATACCTTAAATGACCGATATTCGACTTTACAGAGCTTATTCCACAGTATTCCCTTTTCCCTACTCCCATCTCTTTAAATGCCTTCTTTAATGCATTTATCTCAGCAACGTCCCCCACCGGTGTTCCGGTTCCATGGGCTTCTATATATTCTACGGTGTCTGCACCGTATTGTGCCATTTCAAAAGCCTTTTTGATTACACGGCACTGTCCGTTTTCACTGGGTGCGGCTATATGCTTTCCTTTACCGTCGCTTCCCTGACCGTATCCGGATATAAGTGCATATATTCTGTCACCGTCCCTTATGGCATCCTCCAACCTCTTCAAAACCAGTGCAGTCCCTCCAAGCCCCATCACAAAACCATTGGCTCGGGCATCGAAAGGATAGGATCCATCCGGGGATAAAGCATTTATGGCAGAAAAAACTGTAAAGGATCCATCATCCAAAGTAACATCCGCCCCACCGGTAATCACTGCATCATATTCCCTTCTTAAAAGTCCCATAACGCCATTTATAGAAGCAGCAAGGGCAGATGCACATGCAGCGTCTACAGTATATGACGGGCCTGAAATCCCAAATAGGTTGGTAATTCTGGCAGCTATTATGTTTTGGAGTATGCCCGGAGCAGTATCTTCGGTAATGGGAATTGAGTCTTTTAGTGCAAATTCGGAAAACTCCTTAAAAAACTTATCCATTTGTGAATGCTTGAGAAAAGAATCCAATCCGGATTTGTGCTGCAAATAATCTATCAGCTTAACAAAAAAGTTCCTCCGAACCACATTGTTGTATTGGTGTCCGGGAGCACCGGTCCCCATTATAACCGCTGTACGTTCCTTGTTTATATTAGCACTTGCCAGCGATTGTAAAGCCTGATCAACGCAGTATATCACCATATGCTGGTTGGGATCCATATGCTCGGCTACTGCTGGAGGAATTCTAAATTTGCTGCTCAAGGAAGCGTAATCCTCAACATCAAGAATTGCAGCAATCTCTGTATAGGATTTGTCGTTCTTATTGGCCTTTCCAAGAACTTTCGGATCGTAATACAGCCTTTTATTCATTATTCGATCTGGTACTGCTTTTATGGAAACTTTTTTATTAAGAATATTGTTCCAAAATAAGTTTACATTTTCCGCATCGGGCATTAACGCCCCCATTCCTACTATTGCTATACGTTCTTCGGGATAAAAGTAGTTGCTCATAGTATAACCTCCCTTTTATAGATTTTTGATTTATGCCCAAAACACAATGAAGTACATCAAACCTATTACAAGGACCCTTATGACCATAACCTTTCCTTTTATAAAATAAGAACCCAAAGAATTATTAGCGAATCTCACATAATTAACATTTATTACACTTAACAAAAAAATCAAAAATATCTTTTGAAAGCTTAGGTACTCTTAAAATGTTTAAATGTCCCGCATGATATTCCAATATGTTTTGTAGCCCTGCTTTTGCAACTCTTTCAATAAATATTCTATTCTTTTCTTCTCCAATAATCTGATCGTAAATAGAGTATACAACTCCAATATTACCGGCACTAAAATCCGAATTTAAATTCTCACAGGGATCCAGTTCCTTAAAAACAAGATATACTTTATTTCTATCAAAACCGCAAATCTCAAGATCCCTTCTTATTGTAGACATCAAAGGGTTTTCCCATATAAGTGACAATAAGTCCGTAACCGGATTAATAATAAACGTCCCGTCGGATCTCCCCCTTAAAATATGGTAGCGGAAAGCTATACATCCTCCCATGCTATATCCCACAAGCAAGCACGGCAACCGGCTATAATGTCTTATTAGCTGAAGGGAAGCTTCAACATCAAACACTGACTGTTTAAAAGCATTATGTGATCTTTCAAGATCTGCACTTACAAAAAACTCTCCGCTAAAAGCACTGCTTTTGGGTCTTCTTACATAATGATAGGGAAGTACCATGAAGTAAACATTGAGCCCCAATTCATTCAACATCCTGACTAGAAATGCATAATTTTGCATATTACCATCAAACAATCCATGCAAAAACAGAATATTGCCCAGCGGATTTTTAGAAGGGTGACAATAAAGATATACTGTATTGTTTTCGATATAACTTTGTTTTTTTTCAAAAGACCCAAATTCGAAATTCTCCCCATGGACACCGTTTTTAACAATTTTTACATGGGAAAAATCAAGCTTGCACTCCTCAAGTCCATCAAAAGTTTTCCAAAGGTCATGAAAAACACAGGGCTTGGAGCGGTGAGTTACTTTTTGAAGTTTTTCATTTAAAAGCCTTTTTATCGCCAATTCATCCACGAACTTTGAACTTGCCTCATTCATAAAAACACCCTCTATTTTTACATATTTTTTAACGCTTTTCTGTCTATTTTCCCAATATTGTTTCGTGGAAACTCAGCAACATAAGATATATATTTGGGCACCTTAAATTTTGCAAGCTTTTTTGATAAATATTTGATTAATTCCCGTTCCGTTAATGTTGACTCTTCCTTTTTTATGACAAACGCCTTTACAACCTCTCCATAGGTCTCGTCAAAAACCCCAACGGCAACAGAGTCAATAACATCAGCGTGCGAATTCAATACGGTCTCAACCTCAACAGGAGAAATCTTGAGACCGGCAACATTAATGAATTCTGTTTTTCTTCCGCATACCACAAAGGAACCATCCTCCCTTCTGTATCCCAGATCTCCCGTATAAAGCCAACCGTTTTTCAGTCGTTCTTCTGTTTCCTTCGGGCGATTAAAGTATCCCAACATCAACCCCTCTCCTGTTAGTCTCAATTCTCCGATTACCCCATCTTCAACCGGTCTGTCCTCCTCATCAACAACCTGAAGTTCAATGATACCGTCAGGCGGATATCCCACATCTCCCGATTCTTTCGGAAGCCTGGACATCCTTGTGGAAATAAGTGTAGTGGATTCACTCATGCCATACCCCTCATCAAGGTATGCTCCGGTTTTTTCGTACCATGAGTGAGAAATCTCACAACTTAGAGGTGCTGCCGAACAAAATGCCGCCTTTAGCTTTCCTTGGATAAGATTGAGGGAATTATATTTTAATAGCTGTTGATAATGGGTGGGTACACCAAAAATATGGGTAATATTCTCTTTTATTATAGTATCAATAACTTTTACCGGATGGAAAGTTTTTAAAAAAACGATGGCTGTCTTGTAGGCCAACGCCGGAATTAACAAAGAAATGGAACCAAATCCATGGGAAAAGGGAACAAAACAAAGAAGCCGATCTTCCGGCTCATACCTATACATTGATTTATGGTTNTTTTCAAGAAAAGTATAGAAACAACCGGTGGTAAGCATTACTCCCTTAGGTGTGGAAGTGGAACCCGATGTATATAAAAGCATGGCAAGTTCGTCTTTTTTAAAGCTATACATTTCAATTTTCTTATAAGATAACGGAACGTCCGCCCGACATATTTTTTCTATCTCATCTACATTTATCACTTCAACCCCTGACTTTGCAACACCTTCCAGTTGATCCTTTTCAAGATATGTAAATATACCTTCAGAACAGGAATCCTGTATGTAATAGGGTACTTCCTCCGCTGTAAATAGAGGATCTATAAGACAAACAACACAACCTATGTACTGTATTGCCAAAAAGGCAATAACGGCCTCAGCACTGTTGTATATATGCGTTGAAATAACAGTACCGGGCTTATATCCTTTAGCTTTAAGAAAACCGGCAACCTTTAGTACTTGTTCCTCAAGACCTTTAAAGTCAATTCTTTTCCCGTTTTCGGCATCAATGATTATTTCCCTATCAAGGTCTTTGTTTTCGGTCTGAAACAATAGATCACAATAATTCATTTTATTCCCTCCCCCCAATATCTAATAAGCCATGATCTATAAACAATAAAACAAGCCTAAATTCGTAACACGGTTTATATATGCATGTTTTACCTTCAGTACCTGAAAATCATACCCGCACTGCTAGACCCGGCACCATGAGCCATCATCATGACCAAATCCCCTCTTTTTAACCTGCCGGAAGAAATAAGCTCATCCAATATTAAAGGACTCATTGCCGCTACTGTATTTCCATATTTATAAAAGAGGCTGAGACTTTTTTCAAAGGGTACACCCAATACTTTTAGCTGAGCTTCCCATATTTTTTTGGATTGATCCGTGGTGATAAAAAAATCAATTTCATTCAGCGAAAGTCCCGTATCGGATAAAAGTTTTTCTGCCAGTAACCGACAATATTCCACTGCATTTTTCAAAATCAATTTCCCGTCGGAAACGCTCATATTAAATACATCAAAATCAAGCTCATCAGGATTATTTTTTAAAAGACTTGTCCCAAAGGGAATAAACGTCGTATCATACAAAAAATGATTAGTCATAATATATGAGGATAGAAAATGTCTGACCTCGGTATAACCAATAAGCATAGCAACCACTGCATCCCCCAGCAAAAACACCGTACTGGGATCGGGTTTTTTCAATATCTGAATACCTCTAGAAGCTATCCCTCCCCCTATAACAAGAATATAATCATCTCCGGAATCAATAAACCGTATAGCTATGTCCATGGCGTGCAAAAAGCCACTGCATGCAGAAGAAATATCAAAGGCGGGTATCCCTGCTCTTGCCCCTAAGCCTCTTAGAGCATTAACAGACGAAGCCGGAATCTGATAGTCCCCCAGAAGCCTTGAATATATAACCCTGTCAACCCTGTCAATATCAATACCTGCCCTGTCCAAACATTGCCGGGCAGCCTTGGCCATCAAATCCTCCAGCCTCTGGTCAACATCAGCCCATCTTCTTTCCTTGATCCCCAATGAATACTGAACAGCCCGGTCTGTTGCTATTAAATTATAAGCATCAATAATATCCTGATTTGTTACAACTCTATCGGGAAGTGCAACTCCTGTAGAAATTATCCTTGCATTTCTCTTCAAATTTAATGGCTTTATCTTTGGATATCTAATCTCTGTATTCATAATATCACCCTAATCATAAGTACTTTATAGTGTTTCTCAAACATTTGCTAGATAAAAACCCTGCAAACTTGTTGAATCGTCAAGATTCTCGGATTCTCTTTTGACATAGGTAATTTGATAACACACTACTTAATAGTACTTTCAAATCAATTAATCTAAAAACAAACAATTTATTCTATTGTGAAACACTGTTCTTTATATTGTCCTTTATAAAGCTAACAAGATTCTGCATTATAAGCATCTCAGGTTTTGGATCAATCATTGGAATTGAAAAAGCCTCAGAAATCCTGAAGCCCAACTCAGCAAGAGCGATGGAATCCACACAAAGATCCTCCACAAGGTCTGTCTTTGGTGTAATCTCTCTTTCCTCTAATCTTAAATAATCAACTATTATATCTTTTGTTTTGTTATAAATCTCAGTATAATCATAGTCCATTATTCCACCCCCTATCGGAAAATGCAATGTTATCATTACACCCTGTAGATCAAGCCTCCGCCGCTAAATCCCTCCCCATGGGATATCATCATAATATTCATACCCTCCTCAATCCTTCCGGAACGCAACCCATAATCAATGAGTAAAGGAAGCATTGCTGACATGGTGTTTCCATAATCTCTTATCAAGGAAATACTTTTTTCGGTACCCACCCCCAAGGTCTCCAAAGTCAACTCCCATATTCTTTTATTGTTTTCTGTAACCAAGACTAGATCAATATCCTTCATGCCAAGGCCACTTTCTTCAAGGATATTTTCAGCCACCTCCGCGGTTGCCTCTCTATAAAAGTCCTCAGCAATTTTCCAGTTATCTATTTTATAGCTATCTAACACAGTATTCATCAAACCGTTTTTCATTACATCTTCAAGCTTTGATGTCATAGATAAAGGACTCTTTGCTTTTGCCAGATCAATGTACCTATGATTTGAATACAGATAACTCGATAATATGTGTTTTTCCTGTGAATAACCTAAAAGTATTGAAGCCGAAGCATCCCCGAACAAAAAGGCAACCCTTGGATCCGTCTTATTTGCAAATTTTGTATGAATGCCACCGGATGAAATAAGAATATAATCATCACCCGAATTTATAAATCTTGAAGCCACATCAACAGAATAAATAAAGGATGAAGTTCCTCCGTCAATATCGAAGGCATGTACCGCAGTTTTACTTCCCAACTTGCTCTGCAGCCTGCTTGCCGTCATCGGCAACAAATTATCTCCCATGAACTTATTTACAATGATTCTGGATAAATCGTCTGGCAATATACCGAATTTTTTTAGACATCCCTTTGCTGATTTTAAAAGCAGGTCACTGTCATCCTCATTGTTTTGTGCAATGTGCCTTCTTTCTACTCCAATCGACTTTACAATTGCATCACTTTTAAAAGTCATGTGATTGTTTTCAATTATTTCTTTGTTCTCAACAACTCTATCAGGAATAAAAGACTCTGTAGATAGTATTTTGCAATACCGATAAATAGCTTTTCTCTTTCTTTTTGGGAAATAATACAATCTGTTCATAGGACCTCTCAAAGTTCATCAAAATGCGTCTTCAAATGTAAATAGGTTGCTCCACTAAAAAAACAAATCATCATTTCTAAGAAATTAATATGCTGTATTAATATTACAATTATTATATCATTAATTAATATATTTTGCAATATTTCAGCACAATTTGTTAAAAAAACTTGATCCCGACGGTAAAAAACCGGTATCAATGTGTAAACGCTATAATTCAAGCTGCCCTTGCTTTCATTATCTTAATAAATATCTTGACAATCTCCGGATCAAATTGGGTTCCGGCATTCTTTTCAAGTTCTTTAAATGCCTGTTCCATGGTCATGCTCTTGCTGTATGGGCGTTCGGATACCATTGCATCAAAGGAATCAGCCACACACAGTATCCTTGCACCAAGGCTTATTTCTGCTCCCGCCAGTCCATCGGGATAGCCTTTTCCATCATATCTTTCATGATGATGTCTCACATAATCTGTAAGTAAATCTATCTCGCCTAAAGGTTCAAGGATATTTTCACTATAAATCGGGTGTTGCCTTAAATAATTTTTCTCTTCTTCAGTCAACTCCTCTTTCTTATTAAGTATGTTTTTGGGCATTTCTATTTTCCCGATATCATGCAATAACCCGGCATACTGAATTATGCTTATTTCTTTCAAGCTCATATTAAGAGCTTCTCCTATCATTACTCCATAAGCGGAAACCCGTTCACAATGCCCATGGGTATATTTGTCTTTCGCAGAAATAGTGCTTAACAAGCCTTTAAATATTCCGATAAGCTGCTGATGATCCGAACTGATATTTTTTCTGAGCTGCAATATCGCATCCTGATAAAGATGTACCTTGTCCTTGCCAAGATTCTTTGCGTGATACAATGCCATATCCGCTTGATATACAAGCTCATCTTTACTTTTTGACATGTTGGGATATTCGGACAAACCAATGGATAATGTAACCTTGTCATATATGTCGTCCCTGTAGTAGTCCTTTTTTAACCTTTCAAACTCTTTCCTAAGATTATTTGCCATAGACTCCAAGTGCTGCAAGTCTGTGTTTCTGAAAATAACTGCAAATTCATCCCCACCGCACCTAAACACGTAGCTTTCTTCCTTCACTATTTTTTTTAATATCGCTGCAGTCGATTTCAATATTTCATCTCCAAAGTCATGCCCGTATATGTCATTATACATTTTAAAATTGTCGACATCTATCATAATAAGTCCAACAGAACACTTGTTTTTTTGAGCTCTTTTGATTCCGTCGTCAAGTATCATATGAAAAAACCTCTGATTATATGCCCCGGTCAGCTCATCGGTAATTGCCATTATCTCAAGCTTTCTGTTCTGAATCTGCTGCCTGTTTGTCAGAACTGCAATAAAACATGCAATCAGTATTGTAAACAGCTTCAAAGTCAACCCCAACAACAAATAATTATCAAAATTTACAAAACACTCCCTTATTATGAAAAATGTTTCAGTGGCAATTAATACAGATGATACTAAAAACCCAAAATAACCATACCGAAATGCCATAAGAATTACAATTGTCGATTGTATATGGCTGATATAACCCCGAATATTAATCGCAGCATCATGATCTGCGTTAGAGCTCTGTATTATGCCCATTACAATGCAAATTAAAATATAAAAAGTAATTTCTGATTTTTTATACCAGTCACTGAAGTATTGTTCATTTAAATTTTTTATTCTCTTACCTAACAAGTTCGTTTTCCAAATCATAACATTCAACCACCCATACAATAGTTATCTATAATCTTATTGCACTTTTAACTATTCAAATACCCCAATATATTATACTTCAGTATTGTTAATATTTCCATACAAAGGTTATAAAGGTAGAAAAACATTCTTAACAGAAGTAATTATTGCAATCAAAAATTCGACAGCTTTTATCATGTCATCTATGGATATCTGCTCTTTCTGACTGTGCACCTTATCCATTCCAACACTGACATCCACAGCTTTAATACCCTTTGCATTAATTATATTTGTGTCACTTCCTCCCCTGGTAGATACTAATCTAAGTTGAATTCTTGTTTTTGACGAGGCTTCTTTTAAAATTGTTATGATTTCATCATCCTCACTAATACTGAAAGCCGGATAAAGCATCTCCGAATTAAATACGACCTCACCTCCGCATTTTTGTGCAGCTCTTTCAAAACAATTCTTCATGTGTTCCGTTTGTTTTTTAAGCTTTTCCTCGTTTCTGCTCCGGGCTTCAGCCTTTATATCAATGCTTTCACAAATTATATTTGTCGCCTGTCCTCCCCTTATTATCCCGATATTTGCAGTAGTCTCCTCGTCAATTCTGCCTAGTTTCATATTTGCTATTGCCTCCGATGCAATCTGAATGGCACTGACTCCTTTCTCGGGTTCAAGTCCAGCGTGGGAAGCCCTCCCCAGTATTTTTACATCGATTTTATTTTGCGACGGAGCACGTACTGCAACCTCACCTATTTCTCCGCCGTTATCCATGACAAAAGCATACCGGGCATTAATATTTTTTAATTCAAGGTTTTTCGCCCCCAGCAGCCCACATTCCTCCGCCACAGTAAACACAACATAAATATCTCCATGCTCCAGATTGTTTTCCTTGAGAACTCTAACAGCTTCCAATATGCATTCTATCCCTGCAACATCGTCTCCACCAAGTACCGTTGTTCCGTCAGTTTTTATTATGTTTCCTTCGACCACCGGGTTTTTCCCGATACCCGGCTCTACTGTATCCATATGTGCCATCAAAAGAATGGATGGTACATCCGTACTTCCCTGTATCTTGCATATTATATTACCGGCATTCCCTCCGATTACTGCCCCTGCTCCATCTTCTTCAACAGATAAGCCCATACCTTCCAGCTTTGCTTTAAGAGCATCCGCCATTTTCCTTTCCCTATAGGAAAGACTATCAATCCTCACCAATTCTAAAAACTCGTTTACCAATCTTTCTCTATTAACCATATTTCACCGCCATGAACATTTTGTAAGATTTCCTTTTGTATTAAATCCGATAAAGTTGTTTTGCCGTAAAGCCTCATAAACAATTATAGCAACAGAATTTGACAAATTCAATGATCTTATGTCCGATTTCATTGGAATCCTGATGCACCATTCCCGGTTCCTTGCCAATAGTTCTTCCGGCAAACCCGCTGTTTCTTTTCCGAATACAATAAAACAATCCTCAGGATAAATCACATCGGTATATGAATTTTGAGCCTTGGTAGTGGCATAGAAAAAAGTATGGTCTTTATATTTTTCCCTCAATTCGTTAAAGCTCTTATAATACGTTATTTTTACATCACTCCAATAGTCCAAACCTGCCCTTTTGAGATATTTATCTTCCACCGAAAAACCCAAAGGCTCAACCAAATGCAAATTTGCACCTATAGCTGCACATGTTCTTGCAATATTTCCTGTATTCTGAGGTATTTCCGGTTCTACAAGCACAACATTTATACCCATATCCTACTCCTTTTCACAATCTAAAGTATATTATTTTTACTGAATCTTCGATATTCAGCTTTTGCTGAACGAGTTCATTTTTAATATTTTCAAATTTTATATTAGCACAAGCAACCAGGTTATTTAAAGACTGTTTTAAAAAGATAAAGAAAGATATTTCAAAAACTTAAGTTTATGAAATATCTTTCTTTACTTAATAATTGCTTCCTTCGACGATGGATACATAAAAAAATCCATACACCCTTCTTAGGCAATCGGGTAGGAGGTAAATAATTATTTTATTTACCGACCTCCCACACCACCGTACGTACGGTTCACGTATACGGCGGTTTCATAGTTTACACTCT
>JGI24710J26742_10001934_pt1 | contig 18779 bp, 18 predicted proteins | sample BioPla2DNA2_FD_26742 | JGI IMG/M metagenome (IMG submission 26742) | reverse complement strand
AAAAGATACATGTAATGCAAGCTTGGTCTTATCTTCTCTTTCAAGATTAAATCCTTCATTAACTAACAAAAATGTTTCTTTACTTCCAAGATAAAGAGGTACAGAAGAAATAAACTTAAGTTTATTAATAATTGTTCTAAGCTCCAGGTCAGTTAAATTTTCTTTAGAATAGCGACTCAGCAGAAAAGCTTCCAAATCTTCCTCGAGCAATATATCATCATATTTTCTATGAAGTGTCTCGCCGGAAACGAAAATATATTCTTCATCAATAAGCAATTCAATTATCGCTTTTTCTAATTCTTCTTCCGTAAACTTATCTTTTAAATCTACATCTTTCACTGCAAAATCTCCTTTCGGGAAGCTTCTTCTACAGCTCCTTTTATCAGTATGGGGCATAGATTTTTAAGTTTTGTTTTAAGTTTTTCATTAATACTTCTACGAGCTACATAAGATAAGTATATATTGCCTACAGAACGCTGAATAGCGATAGAGGGCACGGGAATCATATATTCTGCAATACTTTCGTAGCTTAAAAACTCATATGCACTCCCTTCGGATGCCCAATAAACATAACGCCCAAATTCTGGACGAATTAACCAAAGCATTAGATATTCAGGTAAAAGCTTGCTTGAATCTTCAATTTCAAAAACATCATAGACTGATGAAACAACACAATCTTCACCGCTTCGATAAGCTATAGCAACATTTTCATTATTTAATTGAGTACAGTATGCAAATTGACCTTTTCTAACAATTTTACGACCTTTTAAGTTTGAGTTTGAACGTTGGGGGGTAATAAATTTTTTCTCAATATTTATACCTTGTTCAAGTGTTATTTTTCCATCTGTATTTTTCTCATTAAATGGACGGATATAGTCTCCAATACTTTTAAGATTACCTTCTTTTCTTAAATGTTCAATAAACGCCGTACTTATCAGCTTCAAATCTTCCAAGCCTTCTTCATAGGCTTTTTGATTAGCTAATAACGCTTCATACACAGCTACATATTTCTTTTGAACAGAAAGTAAAGGTAGTTCAATTTCTATATCACAAAAATCTTCCCAAGAAAAAGTTTCCCTCGCAGAGCCCCATGAATTATATCTTGAAAACCTATCAAATTCTGACCTGTTAAAATACATAAATAAATAATAAGGATCTAATAAATCCTTTCTTCTAACATTAAAAACTGTAGATATAGAGGAAACAATAATGGTTTTTTCTGAATCGTTAAAAGCTAAAGAAATTTTATCACCTCTTCTTGAAGTGTCTGCAACATATGCAAAATTTTCAGGATCAACTATTTTGTAAGGGCTTAAAGAAACATTCTTTAAATTCGCTTTCGTTTCTATAAACTCTTTACCAGTGGATATTCCCCTAACATCTTCTGCAGAATACTTATTATTTCTATCACTATTTCTGAGATTTGAGCTTTCAATCAATTTTCCAAGTTTATATTTAATCAAGCTCATAGCCAATCCCCTTAAAAGCCTCTTCAAGCATTGCCTGTGATTTTTTTTCTTTTCTCAAAACCTCACGCATTTCATCTTGGATTCTTGCCATTTCTCTTTCATAATCTATATCTAAATCTCGGTCAATAAACTCAATATATTTGCTTGGAGCCAAGGAATAATCTTTATCTCTTATGCCACCTTCACCCTCAAGCATGACAGATTTGCAGAGTTCCGGAACATCCTTGTAAGAACCATTCTCCTCTTGCCAAGAATTATAAATTCCTTTAATTTTTGGTATATGCTCATCGTCTGTAAATGCTACCTTTCTTTTTCTCTTTCCTTTCTCGTATTGTATATCTTCAATATTTTCATTCCATGTTCTCAAATCCATGAATAGCACATTGTTTTCTCTATTCCTTAACTTTCTGCCATAATCAACTTTAGCTTTTTTATTCATGTTAATAATCCATAATGTTACAGAAATGTCAGTTGTATAGAACATATCTCTGGGAAGAACAATAATCGCTTCTACATAATCTCTTTCAAGAATCTCTTTCCTAATCTCATACTCGGCACCATCAGCGTTAAGTGCACCGTTAGCTAAAAGAAATCCTGCCTTTCCATCATTAACATCTAATTTGGAAATCATATGTAAAATCCAAGCATAATTGGCATTTGCCACTGGCGGCATAGTATAACCATAAAATCTTGGATCATCTAACAACTCATCCTCATTACGCCAATTCTTAAGATTAAAAGGCGGATTCGCCATAATATAATCTACTTTTCTATTTTTAAATAAGTCATTTGTAAAAGTTGAAGCATTTGTATCTCCAAGGTCATGCGCAATACCCCTGATCGAAAGATTCATTTTGCAAAGTTTCCACGTCTCCGCAATGCTCTCTTGCCCTATAATGGATATGTTATTTCTATTACCTTTATGCCTATCAACAAACTTCATACTTTGAACAAACATTCCCCCTGAACCACAGCAAGGATCATATACAACACCATCATATGGCTCAATAAGCTCTGCAATTAATCTAACGATACTTGCCGGAGTATAAAATTCGCCGTCTTCTTTCGTGCCTGATGCCGCATAAACCTGAAGAAAGTATTCGTAAACTCTGCCAATCAAATCTTCCTCGTGGAAACGTTCTTCGCTTATCTTATTTATTTCATCTATCAGATTTTTTATCTTCCCTGCCGGAGCACCTAAAGTAGCATACAAATTTTGCGGCAATGTTCCATTAAGAGATGGGTTATCCTCCTCGATGTCTTTCATAGCTGTATCAATAATAATTGCTATATCATTTGAAGAAGCATTTTCTACGATATAAGACCATCTTGCAGTTTCTTTTAGATAGTAAACATTCTTTGCATTATATGAAGCAGGCATTTCTCTAAGCATCAAAATATCAGGATGTTCCTGAATAATTTCTTCTCTTCTGTCCTCAAATTTATCACCTGCAAATTTTAAAAACACAAGTCCAATCACTGCATCTCTATTTCTTTCAGTGCTTCCAAATCCACGAAGAGCAACTCTACAATTCCATAAAATTGACTCTAAGGCAATGTCTTCATTATTATTTATTTTCTTAGCCATTTTTACCTCTCATACTCCATAATATCTTCAATCTTGCAATCCAAAACATGACAGATTTTTGCTATCGTCTCCAAGTCAATTCTCTTTACTTTATTATTGCAATAAGAATTTAACTGAGTTCTTTGAAGATTGGCTTCCTTTTCAAGTTTGTTCTTGCTGATATTTTTCTTTTCTAAAACCTCATCAATCTTAAAAAATACTTTTCCAAAGTCTGACATATATCTTGTCTCCCCACATTTCAGAATGCAAAATTTCAATTTGAATTTATAAACTAATTCTATCACATAAAAAAGACTTCTTACAGGTCTAAGATATTTTAAAAAGATAAAAGCTGATGCACCAAAACAATGCACCAGCTCTTGATAAGTTCTACTATATTTTTTCCAATAATGGTTCATAAGTATTCTCGGAACTCTGATTAAATTCTACAAGCTTATCTATGAAATACCAAAGAAGGCGATACCATAGAAGGCCTGCCTATTGATGTCTGGGCTAAAGAAAGCATTAAAACCTTTAAACTCAGACAAATGCAAAATCCTGTCAAACTAGACACCAGTGACGGAATCAAAGTAAGAATTATAAGTAAGAAAAAAGACTAGTTTTTAAACTCTCCTGCTGACCTAAAAATCAGGGGTTTGTTTTTTGAACTAGTCTTTTAATGACTTCAATTTCCCTTAAAAAGAAAGACTGACTTTTTACAGTCAGCCTTTTGCCTCTATATACAGTGATTGCAAAGCGTTTAGCCGCTTTTCATAGTATCAAAATAGTATCGTGAACCTCTCGGACCCTTAGAGTAGTCAGTAAAATCAAAGCTTTCAGATATTCCGGGTTTACTCCCACTCAATAGTTCCCGGGGGCTTGTCGGTTATGTCATAGACGACGCGGTTTATACCGCTCACTTCATCGGTTATTCTCTTGCTTACCTTTTGTAGCAGGTCGTGCGGGAGTTTTGCCCATTTCGCCGTCATGAAATCGTCGGTTTTTACCGCGCGTAAGGCAGCGGTATAGGCATAGGTTCGCTTTCCGTCCCTCACGCCGACCGATTTTATATCGGTCAGAACCACGAAATATTGGTTAAGTTCTTTATCCAAACCGATTTCCGATAATTCCTCCCTGAATATTGCATCGGCTTCTCTGAGGATTTCGAGTTTTTCTTTTGTTATTCCCCCTATTACCCTTACTCCCAGACCGGGTCCCGGAAAGGGCTGTCTGTTTAGAAGTTTATCAGGCAAGCCGAGCTTTCTGCCGAGTTCGCGTACTTCGGTTTTAAAAAGCATATTAAGCGGTTCGATAATTCCTTTAAAATCTATATTCTCGGGAAGACCTCCGACATTGTGATGGCTCTTAACCACCGAACCGCCTACACCGCTCTCGATAATATCGGGATATATTGTGCCCTGAATGAGATATTCTATCCCTTCGAATTTTCCGGACTCCTCTTCAAAAATCCTTATAAATTCCTCTCCGATTATTTTTCTCTTTTTTTCAGGGTCGGTTACACCGTTGAGTTTTCCTAAAAATCTGTCCTGAGCGTCTATTCTGAAAAAGGAACCGCCAAGGATTTTTCCGAACACCTCTTCAACTTCGTCGCCCTCATTTTTTCTCATTAGACCGGTGTCGACAAATATACATTTGAGTTTACTCCCGACAGCTCTATATGCCAACGCCGCGCAAACCGACGAATCCACTCCTCCCGAAAGCGCACAGAGTGCTCCGCCTTCGCCTACGGTTTTTCTTATTTCAGAAACCTGTTTTTCTATATAATCGTCTATGCTCCAGTCTCCGGTACAACCGCAGAGCTTGAAAAGGTAATTTTCGATTATCTTTTTACCGTTTTCTCCGCTGAGTTCGGGATAAAAACCTAAAAGATAAAAAATGTCCTTTTCCAAAGAGAGGCTTTCACCGTTATCCCCCTGCGATGTTGCTTTGAAACCGTGTGATAAATCCGCAAATATTCCGTCACAGCTTGAAATGACTTCAAACTCTTTTTCCGCATCTTCAAAGAGAATCGAGTTTTCAGGGTGATTAAGCTTTAATGAATTCAGACCGGGAGTTGCGGCTGTTTCTTTCCCGGCTTTTTTGTTATTAAATCCGCCGTCAAAACAGATTCCCAAAACTGGGACATCAGCTTTCGAAAGCAGACTGTCAAGCTCATCTTCGAGGGAACTGCCCTCTGCGCTGCCCACAATCACCAGTCCGGCCGTATTTTCATCCTCTATAGCAAGGTTGTCGGGGGAGCTTCTCTCTATCTCACAGTAAACCTGAAATCCCCTGATTATCTTGGCTATTTCCTGACCGTGCCGCCCCTCAAAATCCATAATCAAAATTTTCTGATGCATATTAAACACCTCGATTGTTAAATGATTAGTCCGCCGTTCGGACTGATAACCTGTCCCGTAATATAACTGCTCTCGGCCAAGAAAAGTATCGTCTCCGCGACTTCTTCAGCTTTGCCGAGCCTGCCGAAAGGAATTTCACTGCACAGATTTTCAATTTCTTCTCTGTTCAGATTTTTGTTCATCTCAGTATCAATAGCTCCGGGGGCGACGCAGTTTACCGATATTCCGCTGCATGCCACTTCCTTTGCCAAAGCCTTGGTAAATCCGATAACGCCGGCCTTTGCCGCGGAGTATGCCGTCTCCGCGGATCCTCCGGATATTCCGTAAACCGAGGACACGTTTACAATAGACCCGCTTTTTCTTTCTATCATATTTTTTAATACCGAACGGTTTATATAAAATACTCCGGAAAGGTCGCATTCGATTACTCTGTTCCATTCCTCGTCTGTGGTTTCGGTCGCTATCTTTTGAAGCGATATTCCCGCATTTGCGACCAACAGGTCAATCTTTCCGTATCTCTTTACTGCAAATTCCGCCAGGCTGTCGGCATCCTTCACGGCATCGTATCTGAATATGGAGGCCTCGCCGCCTTTATCCGTTATTTTTTTGAGGATATCTTTTGCCCGTTCTTCTCCGCTCAGATAGGTAAAAACGACATTGTATCCTTTTGTCGCTAAAAGTTCGGCAGTTGCCTTACCTATACCTCTGCTCCCGCCCGTTACCACGGCAGTTTTTCTGTTCATGCTGTGTGTTTTCCTTAAAAATGATTCCATTGTATTTTAATAATGCCCACATCCTTTTGGTTGTGGGCATTTTGCGTTTTATTCCGATTTATCTTCCTTTGCGGATGCTATTGCTTTGATTGCGTCTTTTCTCGAAAGGTTAAGCCTGCCTCTGTCATCAAGTTCTAAAACCATGACCGGCACGATATCTCCTACATTTACGACATCCTCAACCTTTTCCACGCGGCGTTCCTCGAGTTTGCTTATATGGACCATTCCCTCCTTGCCGGGGGCTATCTCAACGAATGCCCCGATAGGAAGAATTCTTGTCACCTTGCCGTAATACATGGAACCCGGTTCGGGGTCGTTAACTATGGTATCGATAATATTTACCGCTCTCTCAACATTTTCTATGTCGAGTCCGCTTACAAACACCCTGCCGTCATCTTCAACGTCAACCTTTACTTCGCACTCCGCAACGATGCTCTGAATGGTTTTTCCGCCCTTGCCGATTACCGCGCTTATCTTATCCACATCTATCATCAGGGTTCTCATCTTGGGTGCATAAGGAGAAAGCTGTTCTCTCGGCTTGTCGATTGCCGGCAACATTACCGTTTCGAGAATTGTCATGCGGGCCTTATAGCACTTATCCAACGCTTCCCTGATTACATCGTTCGAGATGCCGTCGGTCTTTATGTCGAGCTGTATCGAGGTTATTCCCTTTTCGGTTCCGGCTACCTTGAAGTCCATATCTCCGAAAAAGTCTTCTATTCCCTGGATATCGACCATTGTCATCCAGCTGTCGCCTTCGGTAACAAGTCCGCAGGATATCCCGGCTACCGGTGCTTTTATCGGCACGCCCGCATCCATCAATGCAAGTGATGATGCGCAGACCGAACCCTGTGAAGTTGAACCGTTTGAAGATAAAACTTCGGAAACGAGGCGTATGGTGTACGGAAATTCGTCAATTGAGGGAAGCACCGGAACAAGCGAGGTCTCCGCAAGCGCTCCGTGTCCTATCTCTCTTCTTCCCGGACCTCTGCTCGGCCTTGTTTCTCCTGTCGAATATGACGGGAAGTTATAGTGGTGCATATAGCTCTTTTTCTCTTCGAGGTCAATGCCGTCGAGCAGCTGGGCTTCACTTGCCATCGCAAGCGTCGCTACGGTAAGCACCTGTGTCTGACCTCTTGCAAACATTCCGCTTCCGTGAGCTCTCGGCAGAATCCCCACTTCGGCATGGAGCGGACGAATATCGTCTATTCCCCTGCCGTCAACTCTCTTTTTGTCATCCAAAAGCCAACGTCTTACGACAAATTTCTGGAGTTGATAGAGCGCCTCGTCTATCATCCATGTGTCGTCGGGATATTGTTCATCAAACTCCGCGTGCATATCGTCATATATTGGGATAAGCGCGGCATCCCTGACGGTTTTGTCGTCGGTGTCCATTGCGGCTCTGAGTCTGTCAATTACACGCTCTTCTATTGCAGAGTAAAGTTCGGGGGCAACCGTCGGATTTTCAACAACAATCTTTTCTTTTCCGACTTCAGAGACTATTTCATCAATAAAGGAAATTATCTCTTTTATTGCTTCGTGGCTCTTGAGAATCGCGTCATACATCGTGTCGTTGTCAACTTCATTGGCACCCGCCTCAATCATAACGACCTTTTCTCTCGTTGCAGCAACGGTGAGATTTAAATCGCTTTTTTCTCTCTGTTCCAAAGTCGGGTTGATAACTATTTCTCCGTCAACAAGTCCTGCCCTCACGCCGGCAATCGGTCCGTTCCACGGTATATCCGAAATCGCAACAGCTATCGAAGCGCCTATCATGCCCGCTATCTGCGGTTCGTTGTCCTGTTCAACCGACATGACCGTCATAACTACGGCAACATCATTTCTCATCCCGTCGGGGAAAAGCGGTCTCATCGGTCTGTCCACCACACGCGCAGCAAGTATCGCCTTTTCGGTGGGTCTGCTCTCACGGCGCAAAAAACTGCCCGGTATTCTTCCGACCGAGTAGAGTTTTTCTTCATAGTCGACGGAAAGCGGCAGATAGTCGACACCCTCTCTGGGCTTTGGACTCATCGTGGCGGTGCATAAAACGAAAGTATCCCCGTACTTTACCATACAGGATCCGTTTGCAAGTCCGGCAAATTTTCCGACACTAACGGAAAACGGTCTTCCGGCGATTTCCGTGCTAAAAATTCTTTCATTTTCAAACATATAAATCCTCCAAAATCTTTGTCGTTCTCTTTTCGGCGACGACATTAATCCGACATTCTATTCACCGGATATGATTTTGGACTTTAGCAATAAAGAAACTCCTCAACATATTATTTAAGAAGTTTGTTCACTGCTAAACATCACTTCACACCGATGAATATTATGTTATTAAATTAATAAATTAATTCGATAAAGGCAGGCGTATGCCTGCCTTTATGCTCTTAAAAATTAACGACGCAATCCGAGCTGTGCTATCAAGGCTCTGTATCTTTCGATATCCTTTTTCTGCAGGTGTGCCAACAGATTTCTGCGTCTTCCGACCATCTTCAGCAATCCGCGACGAGAGTGAAAGTCGCGTTTATGCGTTTTTAAATGCTCGGTCAGATGGTTGATGCGGTTTGTGAGAAGCGAAATTTGAACTTCGGGAGAACCCGTATCCGTCTCGTGAAGTCTCGCTCCTTCAATGACTTCTTTTTTGTCTTTTAACATACCAAAAATACCTCATTTAATATAATTCGCCTCAAACAAAGAAAAGGGATGAGGTTCAGTCTTGACCTCCGCAATTCCTTGTAAGGGTAACAACACAGGATATTATATATATTACAGCGTCAAAAAGCAAATTTTTTTGAGGAGAACCTGAATAAAAACCGCATTCCGTTAACAAATCACGAACCCGGGTATTCCCGTTTTTCCCTGTTCAATTTATTTATATTTTCCGTTTTTCAGATTAAAACTCATCTAAATATCTAAGAAGCGATACAAAAATTTTTTCATTTATTTTCGGTATTTTATCGCCGCTTATCTCCGCTGTCGCTTTCGGGTTTTCCGAATCATCTTCAAAAAATATCTTCGCAACCGCATCGGGTGAAGATCCCCTGCCGATACGCGAAAGATATCTTCCTGCTTTCGGGAAGGTCACTCCGTCGTCTAAAGTGCCGAACATCTTTTCGTTTTGAATATCGGTTATTGTTACATTTATGCCGTAGTTTCTGCCGAGAAACCGGGCGGCCTCGTCTACCTTTCCTTCTTCCACAAATCGTTTTATTTCGGTCGTGCTGATTATCCTGCCCTCGAGATAAAGCGACGGTATAACCTCTACAATAACTCCTTCGGATTTTGCCATGTTTTTAAGCATCTTTGCATCTGTCGATCTGTTATGGCCGAATCTGAAATCCTCTCCGCAAAATATTTCTCTACACCCCATCTTGCCTATCAGAACTTCATGCAGAAAATAATCGGCGGTCATATTCTCTATTGCCGTAAAATCGCACTCAACGCAAATCTCAATACCCAGAGATTCCATCTCGCGATATTTCTCCTGCTTCGAAAAAAGGTCTCTTTCCGTTTTTCCCCCGGGTCTTTTTTTCGAAAAGTCAAATGTAAGTACGGAAGGTATTAATCCCCTGTCCTTTGCCTTAACTGTTTTTTCTATTATTAGTCTGTGTCCGGTATGCATTCCGTCAAAATATCCTATGGCAACCGCAGACTCTATTCCAAATTCCTTTATGCCCTCGATTACTATCATAAATGTGTCCTAAACAAACTGTTTAAATTTAATCAGAGACTTGGATTTTACTTTTACAAGTCCTAAAAATTTTCCGTCACAATATGCCCTCAGAATATCACCGTCAGGGAAATTATGTTTTGTCCCAATCCTCACTCCGTTTAAAAACCTGATTTCGTCTTCCGCGCTTAAATGAACCTCATTATATTTCATCAACAATCTGTCTACGCAGATTATCGGCGGTTTTTCACCTCTTTTTATAATTTCTTCCAATTCATCCAAAGAGATGCAGTCTTCAATACTAAAACCCCCGCTATATGTCCTCTTAAGCCTTGACAAAGTCGCCACGGTTCCCATTCTCTCCGCAATATCTTCCGCAAGTGTTCTCACATATGTTCCCTTTGAGCAGGAAATATCGAGAAGGATTTTTCTTTCATCTTTGCGGTATTCAATCAATTCAATCTCAAAGATTTCGATTTCCCGGGCTTTTCTGGAAACTGTTTTTCCTTCTCGTGCTATCTCGTAAAGCCTTCGACCGTCAATTTTTACCGCCGAATACATGGGGGGAATCTGTCTGATTTTGCCCTTAAATTCAAAAATCGTTTCTTCAACAGCTTCCTTTGCGGGGAAGAAGTCACATCTCTTCAAAATATCTCCGCTGATATCTCCGGTATCCGTTTTAATACCGAAAAACACCTCGGCAAGATATCTTTTTCTCTCGTCCGTAAAATCAACAGCTCTTGTGGATTTTCCCAAAAAAACAGGCAGCACTCCCGTAGCCAAAGGATCGAGAGTTCCGCCGTGTCCAATCTTTCTCATTTTGAGAATGCCTCTGAGACGTGCTACCACATCAAATGATGTATAATTTTCGGGTTTGTCTATTGCAAGGACCCCGTTCAATCTATTCTCCTTTTAGATGACGAATTACTTCGTTGACTACAGCCGCCTTTATATCTATCATCTCTCCCGAAACCTCAAATCCTGCTGCGGCTTCGTGGCCGCCTCCCCCAAACTTCTCGCAAATCAGGTTTACGCGAACCTTTCCGGCAGACCTGAGCGAGGCTTTTACATTCCCGTTTTTCAGCTCCCTGAACACCACCCCGACCTCAACTCCCTCAAATCTTCTCGGTATGGGGTTTATAAAAGTCATATCCGATTCATGAGCTCCCGACAGTTCCATTATATCCAAAGTAACCGTCAGCATAGCGATTTTGTCGTGATAGTAAAATTCCAGCGTATCGAGCGCCATACGTTCAAGATGTATCTGGGCCTTGGTTGTAGTTTCGAAGAGGAGTTTGTTGACCATCGCAACATCAAATCCGGTATCAATCATTTCAGCCGCGACTATGTGACTGTTTGCCGTGGTATTTCCGAATCTGAAGCACCCCGTGTCGGTTGAAAGACCGGTATAGATTGCTTCTGCGGTAAATCTGTCTATCTCCCAATTTTCCTTTATAACATCATAGACCGCCTCGGCGCAGGATGAATGTTCCGTGTTCAGATATGTGTGTTTGGCATAGAGTGAATTTCCTACGTGATGGTCTATCGCAAGGTCCACTTTATCGGCAAGGTGTCTCAGCTTTCCGAAAAGGGAAGCCGACGCAATATCGACAGATATAATATAGTCCGGTTCAAAATCATCGTCTTTTACATTTTCTTTATAGAAGTTTTCCAAAAATTTATACCGATATGAAATTTCACTCGGACTTATGACGCGGATTCTCTTTCCGGCATTTTGAAGCACCCACCAAAGAGCATATCCGCTTCCCAGTGTATCGCCGTCGGGATCATCGTGGACAATTATCAAAATATTATCGTTTTCCTTGATCAGCTGTGCGGCCTTGTTCGCGTCGATAGATTTTTTATCCACTTTGTTCTCCTCTACTTCAGATTATCCAGAATAGTATTTATTCTTTCGGAGTATTCGGCCGAATCATCCGCTATGAATTTCAATTCGGGAACTTTTCTTATTCTGAGCACCGACGACAATCTCGTCCTTATATGCCCCGAAGCATTCTTAAGTACCTTGCACGCCTCTTTTGCCTTCTCATATCCGTAGACCGAACCCACATAAACCTTTGCATAAGACAGGTCGCTTGAAACATTTACCCGCATTATCGAAAGAAGCGAATCAAGCCGGGGATCCTTTAGCGTCGGCAGTATTATGGCAATCTCTCTTTTAAAATCTTCATTTATTCTATTTTGTCTATTGGAGGCCATTGCCTTTTCCTTTCAGATTCAATGATAAAAGGGGAAAGAGGAATGAGGGTGCGGAATTAATCTCTGTATTCCTCCATTACATAGGACTCAAATATATCGCCCTGCTTGATGTCGGCAAACTTTTCCAGTACTATTCCGCATTCAAACCCTTCTCTTACTTCCTTCACATCATCTTTAAATCTTCTCAACGTCGACAGTTTATCGTCGTATATTATGATACCGTCTCTGACAACTCTTATCATGCTGTCCCTCGTTACTCTTCCGGAGAGTACATAGCATCCCGCAACAGTGCCGACCGAGGATATCTTGTATATTTCCCGGACTTCTATTCTTCCGAGGTCTTTCTCCCTTATCTTCGGAGCCTTCATACCTTTTATTGCCGCTTCGATATCTTCTATGGCATCGTATATCACCCTATACATCTTCATCTCGACACCTTTTTGCTCCGAATCGGCTATAGCTATCGAATCCGGTCTGACATTGAATCCCACAATAATGGCGCCGCTCGCTTCGGCAAGCATTACGTCGGACGAGTTTATTCCGCCGACTCCGCTGTGAATGACTTTGACCTTTACCTCTTCATTTGACAGTTTCTCAAGGCTCTGCTTTACCGCTTCGGATGTTCCCTGAACATCCGCCTTCACGATAATAGCAAGTTCCTTCAGTTCGCCCTCGGCTATCTGACTGAACAGGTTGTCAAGTGTGACTTTTACTCCCGAGCCCCAAATCTCTTCCTGTTCTATCGCTCTTCTCTGATCGACGAGTTCTCTCGCGAGCTTTTCATCTTCAACGGCGTTAAAGCTGTCGCCGGCAAGCGGCACCTCGGTTAGTCCCGTAATTTCAACAGGTGTCGATGGTCCTGCAGAGTCTATTTGTCTGCCTCTGTCGTCGGTCATTACTCTGACACGCCCTATTGCTGTACCGGCAATGATGGTGTCTCCCTGATTGAGGGTGCCGTTTTGTATAAGCACCGTTGCCACCGGACCTCTGCCTTTGTCGAGCTTCGCTTCAACTACGGTTCCCCTTGCCTGCCTGTCGGGACTCGCCTTGAGTTCCATAACCTCCGCCACCAGCATAATCATTTCAAGGAGCGAATCTATGCCTTCGCCAGTTGCGGCGGAAACAGGTACACATATCGTTTCTCCTCCCCACTCTTCGGGAACTATCCCGTACTCCGTGAGTTCCTGTTTTACTCTTTCGACATTCGCGTCCTGTTTATCGATTTTATTTATGGCGACTATTATCGTAACATCTGCGGCCTTTGCGTGGTTTATAGCCTCTATCGTCTGGGGCATCACCCCGTCATCTGCGGCAACAACAAGAATGGCAATATCGGTTATCGACGCACCCCTGGCTCGCATCGATGTAAAGGCCTCGTGACCCGGAGTATCTAAAAATGTAATCAGTTTTTCCCCGGTTTTCACCATGTAAGCACCGATGTGCTGGGTTATTCCTCCCGCTTCTCCTTCTATGACATTTGTCTTCCTTATACTGTCGAGAAGGGAGGTCTTGCCGTGGTCAACGTGTCCCATCACCACAACTACCGGAGGTCTTTCTTCGAGATCCTTTTCGTCGATCTGCTGTTCGGACAGTTCATCGATATTGAGGCGTTCTTCAATGGTCACTCTGACTTCTTTTTCCACCAGTGCTCCCATTTCGTCAGCAATCAACGAAGCGGTATCAAAATCTATGACATCGCTTATAGATGCCATTACACCCAATCCCATCAGAGCCTTAATCACCGTCGGAGCGGCTACTTTGAGTCTGTTTGAAAGTTCTCCCACGGAAATTTCGTCGGGTATTGAGACCTTAAGCTGTGCTTTTCTCGCCTTCTCGAGGTGTATTCTCTCAAGTCTCTGCGCTTCCGTCTCCTGCTTCTGGCGTCTTCCGGGCGCCTGTCTTCTCTGTCTTGATCTCTGATTGAATTTCTGTCTGCGCGTCTGTGACGAATCTTTTCCGCCGGTGTCGACGCCCGCCCTCTGTGCTATTTTTTCATATTTTTCGTTAAACCTGTCGACATTGACGACGGTTGCAGAAGTATCTACTACCCTCCTGACCCTCTCTTTGGTTCTGGGCTTATAGGTTTGATCGGCCGCTTTCTGTTTTGGCGCGGGTTTTGCCGCAGGTTTTGCAGAAGGCTTGGGAGCAGTCTTCTTCAGAGGCTTGACAGCCTTCGTTTCCGCTTTTTTCTCCTTAGATTCTTCTTTTTTAGGCATATCAACTTTTGCCTCGCCGTTTTTCATAAACAAAGCATCAAAGTTTTCTACGTTATACTCCTTCGTGAGGTTGTTGAAAAACAAATTCAAGTCATCTTCCGAAAGAATTGTGGTATGCCTTTTGTCCTTTTTCCTCTCGCCGAAAAAAGGCAGAATTTCTTTGTTGGCTTTTTCCAAATCCTTTGCAAGTTCTCCCAATCTATATTTTATCAGCATATACCGGCCTCCCTCATCGCCTTGTCAAGCAGATTTTTGAAGTTATCATCGCATATGGCACATAGGACAATGCTTCTCATCCCCTGCTTTTCCAAATCTCCCCTTGTTATCGGGAGATATGCGATGTCCACATTCCTTTCAACACAAACTCTTTTTATCTTTTTCAGGGTTCCTTCGGAGATATCCGAAGTAACTGCGACCACCCTGGCTCTGTTTTTCTCAACTGCCGTCTTTGTGGCTAAAAACCCTATCTCCAGCTTACCGCCTCTTCTTGCCAGCGACAAGGCGGAGATAATCTTTCTATTCATATTCTTCCACGAGATCTATCTCGTATTCCAGGCGTTCAAATATCTCTTCGTCTATTGCGCATTCCAAAGCCCTCTCAAGAGCTTTGGACTTTTTTGCTTTGAGAAAACATTCCAGTTTTTTACAAATGTAAGCCCCCCTACCGGATTTTTTCCCTCTCAGGTCAATAGTAATTTCGCCGTCGGGGTCTCTTACTACTCTTATCAATTCTCTTTTAGGTTTTCTCTCTCTGCATCCGGTACACATTCTCATCGGTATCTTTTTTTGCATACACATCACCGCAAACAAAACATCGGATTTTTTTAATCATCCTCACCGTAGTAACCGCTTTCGGGTTTAATATCTATCTTATATCCCGACAGTCGCGCCGCAAGCCGGACATTCTGTCCCTTGTTTCCTATTGCAAGCGACAGTTGTTCATCCGGAACAGTAACTTTACATGCCTTTACCTCGGAATCGACAACCTCTACATCCGTCACTTCCGCCGGAGATAACGCTTCGGCAATAAAGAGTTTGGGGTCTTCGCTCCACAAAACAATATCAATCTTCTCTCCGCCGAGTTCTTCGACTACTCTCGCAACCCTTGCCCCTCTCGGACCGATACAGGCGCCCCGGGGATCTACATTTTCATCGGTGGAATAAACCGCCATCTTCGTTCTCATGCCGGCTTCTCGGGCTATACCCTTTATTTCCACCAGCCCGTCAAAAATCTCGGGAACTTCCATCTCAAAAAGTCTTTTTACGAGCCCCGGATGAGTCCTGGAAATCAACACCTTCGGACCTCTGTCCGTCACGGTTACATCCACTACATAAATCTTTACTATATCCCCTTCGTACAGAATTTCGTCCGGAATCTGCTCGGATTTGGGAAGAACCACTTCGGTATTCCCCATCTCAAAAATGGCGGCACCTCTTTTGTGATCTATTCTCATCACCGTTGCGGGTATTATCTCACCCTGCTTTCCCTGAAGCTCTTCAAACACCTGACTTCTTTCGGCCTCGCGAATACTTTGCCTTATTACATGTTTGGCCGTCTGAGCCGCTATTCTGCCGAACTTTTTGGTTTCGAGCGGAATATCGATCATCGAACCTATCCTCGCCCTTTGACGATAGGTTTTCGCACTTTCAAGTGTCATTTCGGTTTCGGGATCTTCGACTTCCTCAACGACTTTTTTTCTAATCATCACCTTGAGTTCGCTTTTTTCCCGATCGGCCTCCACAATTATATTGTCTCCGCTGCCGTAATCCCTTTTAGCGGCAATAACTATGGCATTGCATATTTTCTCAAGTAAAAAGTCCGCATCTATTCCCTTTTCTTTTTCTAATAGCTCCAGCGCACTAAAAAATTCGGCATTCATTTAAAAACCTCCAGATTGTCATCGTCAGCCTTTGCGATTGCGATTGACTTTCTCACAATTTTCACATTGTTGTCTATTTCTATATTATTCTCATCAAACCCTGTCAATATCCCTTTAAACACTCTTTGACCGTCGTCGTTAGGCCGTATGAGTTTTACCTCAACCGCTTTTCCGATATAACTTTCAAAGTGTTTGTCGGTCTTTAGTTTCCTGCCCAATCCGGGAGAAGAGACAATCAGATTGTAGGTGTAGGGTGTAGGGTCAAGCTCATCGATTAACGGGTCTATCGCTCTGCTCATCGCTTCGCAATCTTCAATCCCGACAGGACCGTTTTTATCAATTATAATCACCAGTTGCCAATCCGGACCTTCCTTTTCAAACAATACATCCCATACCCCGAGTCCAAGCTTTTCCGCAACCGGTATTGCAATTTCTTTTACACTTTCCGCAACACTTTTCTTTTTTGACATTTTTCACCTAATTGACGCGACAATAATGTCTAATACAAACGAAAGAGTGGGGGAACCCACTCTCACGTAAACTCTATCGAACAAGCAGAATTATTTTATCACAAACACATCGCAAAAGCAATATCTCTACGCTTTTTTACAGCTTTTCACGATACATTTTCTCAGCCTGTGAATTTTGGATTTATACGAACTCCCACATGGTGTCGAGCGCCAGTTCTATCATATCGTTTAAACTGGTCTCTCTCTCCTCGGGCGTCATATCCCTTTCATCGGTCTTTGTATCGGATACGGTGCAAATCATAAGAGCGCGCTTTTTAAATCTCATCGCAGCGGTATAGAGTCCCGCTCCTTCCATCTCGACTCCCATAATCCCGAATTTTTTCCAGTTTTCAAATTTCGGGTCGTCTGCCAGCGGATAAAACAAGTCACTCGAAAGCATATTTCCGACCTTCACTTTTTTCCCGAGTGCAATCGATTTTAGATATGCCGTTCGAAGCAATGAAAAATCGGCAAGCGGGCAAAAGGTGCCGTTAAATATCTTCCTGTTTATATTGCTGGTGGTGGAACATCCCTGTGCCAAAAAGACACTCCCTATTCCGTAATTGTCTATCCAGCTTCCACAGGTGCCTATTCTGATGATGTTTTCCACATCAAAGAACTTGTAAAGTTCACTGATATATATTGATGCGGACGGTATCCCCATTCCGCTCCCCATTACCGACAAACGTTTACCTTTGTACATTCCGGTAAAGCCCAGCATTCCTCTGACATCGTTGAAGAGCACCGGATCTTCTAAAAAATTATCGGCGATGTATTTTGCTCTGCGAGGATCTCCCGGAAGAAGAACCCCTTTCGCTATGTCGCCTTTTTCCGCTCTGATATGTGGTGTAGACATAACCTTCCTCCTAAAACTCTATCACGGTGTCTAAGGCCAGTTCAATCATGTCGTTGAGAGACTTTTCGCGTTCTTCACTTGTCATCTCATTTTTGTCAAAAAGCGAGTCCGACACGGTGGTTATTGTAAGCGCCCTCACCTTGTACTTTGCCGCAAGTGTGTAAAGTGCGACCCCTTCCATTTCTCCTCCGAGAATTCCGTATTCCGCCCAGCGTTCATCTCCCCAACTCTTCTCTCCGTAAAACATATCGGAAGTCAGCATGGGACCTACAAACGTTTTCATTCCTCTGCCCGTAGAGAGTTCGTAAGCTTTGTTGAGCATCTCAAAATCCGCCAATGCGGCGAAATCTCCCGTGAACACGTTGTTATGCAATCCGCTGTCGGTTGCACATCCGGATGCAATTATGACATCTTTTATGGATATTTCCCGTTGCATCGCTCCGCATGTTCCCACTCGGATAAGAGTCTTTACCCCATACTGTTCAATCAGTTCGTTCACATAAATACTTATGGAAGGAACTCCCATTCCGGTTCCCATCGTTGATACGGGTATACCTTTATAGGTCCCCGTATAACCCAATATTCCCCTTACATCATTAAACAACACAGGATTTTCTAAAAATTTTTCCGCGATATACTTCGCCCTCAGCGGATCGCCCGGGAGCAAAATTCTCTCGGCAATCTCGCCTTTTTCTGCTCTTATGTGAGGAGTACCCATATACATTTCCCCTTTCAAATCGGTTGCGGTATCTGCTTATCCCTAATAATACAATATATGAACGCGGTTTTTCAATTGATTTAACAATTCAATCGACATAACCGCTGTCATATCCCTCTTTTGCAAGCCCTATATATTCCTCCAGAGAAACTCCGCTCTGCATCACGGCTCTCGCAAAATCGACATCGCCTATATATCTGTAGTGCCAGGGTTCATATGAATAGCCCGTTGCCCATTCCGAACCCTTTGGGTAGCGGAGTATAAACCCGAAGTTCGAACAATTTTCGTAGAGCCACGCAAATTCCTTTGTTTCTTCGAATGATGAGGACAAAGAATTAAGATCAAATGCAAGCCCTGTTTGATGTTCCGAGTGACCCGGTCTCGCAGAAACGGTATCGGTATATTCCCGCCCCCACTGCGAAACATATCTGTTGTAAATCACTTCCTGTGTCTCGTAATCTCTAAAGGAAGAAATTATATTAAGGTATATGCCTTCCTCGGAAGCGGCGGATATCATTTTATTTAGGCTGTCGTTTGC
>JGI24710J26742_10001933_pt1 | contig 18780 bp, 18 predicted proteins | sample BioPla2DNA2_FD_26742 | JGI IMG/M metagenome (IMG submission 26742) | reverse complement strand
GGATAAGAAAGGCTGACGCTCCGTCAGCCCTTTTATCTGTCTATAGTATACCAAACGCATCACATTATTGTCAATCTGAAGCGATTCTCTCTGCCCAGGCAAAAAAGTCCGCATAATACGGCAAAGATATAAAACGGCCTTCGTCGATCATCTGAAAGATGACCTCGTCGGTAGCCAGATCCACCGCCGCCACTTCCATCGGCTCCAGGACGAGCGCTTCTGTATCCACCTCCTGCAAAAACAGATACACATGAAAATGGATGCCGTCGTCTGTAATGCGCTGATAAAAATGCGCCTTTTGGGGTTGCAGATGAAAGCCCAGCTCTTCTTTTGCTTCGCGGAGGGCGGTGTCCATAGGGCTCTCCCCCGCATTTTGCGAACCGGATACGGTGCAGTACCACATGAGGGGATAATAGTGCTTATTGGCGGACCTTTGTTGAATGAGATACCTGCCATCCGGGGTTCTGACCCACAGTTCCGTTATGCGGCGGTATTCGTCCGGTGACAGCGGCGTCTTTTTTGTCGCCGTACGACCGGTCGGCCGATCCTCACGGTCAAACACATCAATTTGTTCCATGCCCATCTCCCCTTTCCCCCTTATTGTATCAAAAAGCCGGAACAAGAGGCTGTTCCGGCTTTTTTGCATTTAGTCTTCTTTATTGGCTTCGGCAATGATTTTTTCGGCAATATTGCCGGGGACTTCTTCGTAGCGGGCAAATTCCATTTTGAAACTGCCGCGCGCCTGCGTCATGGAACGCAGATCGATCGCGTATTCAAACAGTTCCGCATGCGGTGCTTCGGCAATAATCAGCTGGCTGCCGTCTTCCTGCGGTTCCATCCCGAGGATGCGGCCGCGGCGCTTGTTCATATCGCCCATAACATCGCCCATGTAGTCTTCGGGTACGAGGACTTCGACCTTGTTGATGGGTTCCAGCAGAATCGGATTGGCTTCTTCCATACCTTTTCTGAACGCAAGCTGTGCCGCCAGTTTGAAGGCCATTTCGTTGGAGTCGACCGCGTGATACGATCCGTCGAACAATACGGCTTTCAGATTTACAACCGGATAGCCTGCCAGCGGTCCTTTTTCCAAGGCTTCGCGTATGCCTTTTTCTACCGCCGGGAAGAAGTTGCGGGGTACTGCGCCGCCGAAGACTTCTTCTTCAAATACGAATTCTTCTTCGGTGGGTTCAAAACGCATGTGAACATCGCCGTACTGCCCTGCTCCACCGGATTGCTTCTTGTGGCGTCCCTGTACGGACGAACTTCCCTTGATGGTTTCGCGGTATGCGATACGCAACGGGATCTGTTCCACTTCCACGCCGAACTGGTTTTTCAGTTTTTCCAGAATGACGGCGATCTGTACATTGCCCTGCCCGGAGATGACCAGCTGCTTCGTTTCCGGATTTCTCTGGATGCTGAAGCTCGGGTCTTCTTCAATCAGACGTTGCAGGGAGGTGCCGATCTTTTCTTCGTCGCCTTTTGCCTTGGGTTCAACGGCGATGGACAAAGTGGGTTCGGGATATTTGATGCGCTTATACAAAACCGGATGGTCTTTGTCGGACAGGGTGTCGGCGGTTTGCGTATGTTGCAGGCGGGACAGCACGCCGATGTCGCCGGCTACGACTTCCGGCACTTCGATCTGCTGTTTGCCGCGCAGCATCAGGAGATTGCCGGCTTTTTCTGTCACATCTTTGCTGACATTGTAGATGTCGTCGCCCTTTTTCAGGCTGCCGGACATCGCTTTAAACATGGAGAGTTTTCCTACGAAGGGGTCTGTCAGGGTTTTGAACACCACAGCCGAGAACGGTTCATCCACCGATACGGCGGCGCGCTCTTCCCCGGATTCGTAGCGGAAGCCCGCATGGGCACGCGGATCATTCGGGGCCGGCATATAGTTGCCGATCACGCGGAGCAGCAGGTCGATCCCGATGCTCTTTTCTGCCGAGCCGACCAGAAGCGGCACTGCACGGCCTTCCAAAACGGCGGCACTCACCCCGCGCAGCAATTCTTCGCGCGTGTATTTTTCGCCTTCGAAGTATTTTTCCATCAACGCTTCGTCGGATTCCGCCACAACTTCGGCGATCACTTCAAACAGGCGCTCGGTGGCCAGCTGCTGATCGTGGCTCAACTCTGCCGGCGACGGACGGCCGTTTTCGTAATGATAGCCTTTTTGGAAAATCACGTCGGTGACCCCTTTGAACTCGGTTCCTTCGCCGATCGGAATCGTAAAGGGAATGACCTTCTGGCCAAAGCGTTCTTTTATTTCTTCGACAACCTTTTTGAATGATACGTGTTCGTCGTCGATTTTATTGACAAAGATAATGCGCGGAAGATCAATCTGTTCGCAGTATTTCCAGGTTTTTTCGGTACCGACTTCGATACCGGATGTCGCGTCCACGACCAAAAGCGCGGATTCCGCCGCACGCAATGCTCCGTTTATTTCTCCGACAAAGTCGAAATAGCCGGGGGTGTCGATCAGATTGAATTTGCGGTCACGCCACTCGATGGGAATCAGCGATGTGGATATGGAGTTTCCGTGCTCCATTTCTTCTTTGGTGAAGTCGGAAACCGTGTTTTTGTCGGATACTTTGCCCTGGCGTTTCGTGACGCCGGTTACATAGAGCATGGCTTCCGTTAAATTGGTTTTTCCGCTCCCCGAGTGGCCGATTAGCGCGAGGTTTCGAATGTCTTCTGTTTTGTATGCCTTCATGCATGGTCCTCCTGACTTGCCTTAGATAGTTCTATTATAGCACAGAGCAAACGATTCGCGCTCGGGGCTACAAAGAACGAAAAATCACTTGGTTCCAAAGAGCCGGTCNCCGGCGTCGCCCAGGCCGGGGTAGATATAGGCGTGGTCGTTCAGGCCGTCATCGACNGCTGCCACAAAGATCGGCACGTCCGGATGCTCCTGTTTTACGCGGCGGATCCCTTCCGGGGCGGAGATGATACAGACGAGTTTAATGTTTTTGCAGCCGCGTTCTTTCAAAAAGGTGATGGCTGCCGCAGCGGAACCGCCGGTGGCAAGCATGGGATCCAATACGAGAATGTCTCTGTGACCGATGTCTTCCGGCAGCTTGCAGTAGTATTCCACCGGTTCCAGGGTTTCCGGGTCGCGATACAAACCGATATGCCCGACTTTGGCCGCAGGGATCAGGCTGAGCATGCCTTCAACCATACCGAGCCCCGCGCGCAGGATCGGCACCAGCCCGATTTTTTTGCCGGCGATGACTTTGCCCGTGGTCGTCATGAGGGGCGTTTCCACTTCCAGTTCTTCCATCTCCAGATCGCGGGTGACTTCATAGGCCAGCAGGGTAGAGATTTCCTGTACCATTTCCCGGAATTCTTTGGGGCCGGTGTCTTTGTTGCGGATGATTGTGAGTTTATGCTGGATCAACGGGTGGTCCATTACATGCACGGTGGTCATGGTGTCTCCTTTCTCAGCACTCAATTTTTTCTACACGCCGCTGATGGCGCCCTCCTTCAAATTCCGTGGACAGATACGCGTCGATGAGAGAAAACATAACGCCTTCACCCAGCACGCGTGCCCCCATGCACAATACATTGGCATTGTTGTGCTGGCGGGCTGCCCGGGCTTCAAACTCCGTCTGGCAAAGCGCGGCACGGATGTTTTTGTGCCGGTTCAGCGAAATGGAAATTCCGATGCCCGTTCCGCACAAAGCGATCCCGCGCTCGACTTCCCCGTTTTGNATGCCTTTGGCCAACGCCTTGGCAAAGTCGGGATAGTCGACGCTGTCGTTTGTGTCGGTGCCGTAATCGATCACTTCGTANCCTTTTTCTTCCAGTACTTCCCGGATCTTTTTCTTGCTTTCGTAGCCCGCATGGTCTGCGGCGAGTCCGATTTTCATACCTGTATCCTCCTTATGCATGCTGTGATCTGCTGTAGTGTTTTTTTGTATTCATCCAGTGAACCGCCGAACGGATCGGAAACGGCGTTTTCACACAGGGTTTGTACGGCCGCGGCGGGATCCATCTGGAGCACCTTTTCTTTCTGATAGGCGTCCATGGTATAAACCCGGTCTGCCCAGGCGAGCAAGGCAAGGGTGAGTTGTGTGGCGCTGTGATCCAGAAGGATGCCTTCATCGGACAAAGCCAGATGTGCATGGATGGCAGGTCCCTGGCCTTCTGCGGCAAAAAGCCCCGCACTTTTTACGTCCCAGTCCGGATGCATTTTCTTTGCAACGGCCATCGCCATGGGGCTGCGGCAGGTGTTTCCCGTGCAGACAAACAAGACTCTCATACTCTGCTCCTGGCTTTTTCCAGCCGGTTCATAATGGCAAGCCCCCAGCCTTTTGCCGGCACGACCGGTGCATAAATACGGTCGGCCTGCGCTTCGTCCGCCCGGCGCAAATGCCGGAAAAGCGCATGCGCCATGCCCGACAGATCGGCGCGGCTGCCCAGGGTGTAGTCCCCCTGTACCGCATCCTCTTCAAAGGCCAATACGACGACCTGCTTTCCCTTCTCCCGCAAGGCTTTCACTTCTTTTCGCATGGCGGGCAGTTCTTCATATAGTATCAGCTCTGCTTCCGGCGCATAATGGCGATACTTCTGTCCCGGTGAGCGGGGTGCCGTTGTATCGTCCGCTGCGGGCTTTTCCGCCCGGATCGGCCCGATGACGCCTTCTATATCTTCCGGTGTGACAAAGCCCGGCCGCAAGAGTGCCGGCGGCTGTACCGTAATATCCAGGACGGTCGACTCGAGTCCGATGCCCGTTTCCCCGCCGTCAACAATCAGCGGGATACGCCCGGCCAGGTCGGAAAACACGGCCCGCGCATCGGTCGGGGAGGGTGCTCCGGATGTATTGGCCGAGGGGGCAGCGATCGGGCGGTCGGCCCGCCGGATGATCTCCTGTGCAATCGGATGCGACGGCATGCGTACCGCCACGGTATCCCCGCCGCCGGTTACCACGGCAGGGATCTCTTCTGTCGCGGGAAAAATCAGCGTTAAGGGGCCCGGCCAGAAGGCGTCCATCAGCTTTTCGGCCACGTCCGGTACGGAGGCAGCCAGTGCATGCAGCTGTTCTTTTTCGGCAATATGCAGGATCAGGGGATTGTCTTTCGGGCGGTTTTTTGCAGCAAAAATCTCCGCTACGGCCGTTTCATCCAATCCGTTGGCCCCCAGGCCGTAGACGGTTTCTGTGGGAAAGGCAACCAGCTTTCCTTCCTGCAAAAGCCGGGCCGCTTCGTTCAGCGCGTCCTCGCCTTTTTGTATTTTGGTTTCCATTTTATATTCGTAATTGGGGTCCATATGAATCACCAGTTCTACATGGGTTTTTTCGCGGACGCGGTTTTCCAATGCGTCGATCTCGTCATGAATCTCTACAATCCCGATATTGCGCGGGATCTCTACGTGTACCGATGCCAGTAGTTTCCCCCGGCCGTAGTCGTGTACAATCAGATCGTGATAGCCCTTTACGTATTTGCCGTCCAGAAGGAGGGTTTCGATCTGTTGTACGAGGGCATCGTCCGGTTCCTGCCCGAGCAGATTGTTGGTGGTATCCCGCATGAGATCCCAGCCGGCTTTCAAAACGATCACGGCGATGACAAGCCCTGCGGGTCCGTCCAGATTTCTGTCGGCAAACGCATAGATCAGCAAGCTGACAAGCACGCCGCCGGTCGCCAGTATATCGTTGAAGGAATCCTTTGCAATCCCCTCGTTCAGGGTCGACTGAATAGTTTTGTCGATGTATTTATTGTAAACGACCATCCACGCTTTGACGAGGATCGACAAAAGCATGGCAAAAACGGCCACCGGTGACACTTCCATCGGCTGCGGCGCGCGGGTCAGCGCAATGCCCCGTCTGAACAGTTCCACCCCGACATACATAATAAAAAAGGAGATGATAAAGCTCGCCAGATATTCGTAGCGGCCGTGTCCGAACGGATGCTCCTCATCTTCGGGGCGGGCGCTCAAGTACGAGCCCAGTGCTGCCACGACCGCGCCCGCACTGTCCATCAAATTGTTGATTCCGTCGGAAATAACCGCCAGAGATCCCACCCAGGTGCCGATGAGAATTTTGATGCCCACAAGCAAAATATTCAAAACAATCCCCAATACCGACGAGAAGAAAATCAGCCGCTGTTGGACGGCGGGATCGTCGGTTTGGGGATATCCTTTCACAAATCGTTTTGCCAGGCTTTGGAACATGGGTCCTCCTAATAAAAGTTTGCGTGGCCCAGATAGCCCACGACAATACCCAGTATAATACCCGCAAAAACCTGTACGGGCGTATGACCGAGAATCTCTTTCACCCGGTTGACGTCCACTTCTCGTTGTTCATTGTATTGGTCCACCAGAAGATTGATCATGCGCGCCTGCAAACCCACGGCGTGCCGGACTCCGGCCGCATCATACATCACGATAAGGCAGAAACAGGTGGCCAGAGCAAAGTATGTGGAGCCGAACCCTTCCACCAGGCCCACCTGTGTTGCCATGGACACCACAAAAGAAGTGTGGGAACTCGGCATGCCGCCGGAAGCGAACATCGCGTACAAGTTCAGTTTTTTGGTTCGCACCCATTCCAGCAGCAGCTTGATCAGCTGCGCCATGGCCCAGGCGATCCCCGAGACCAGTACAATCTTCATGTCGGCTCCTTATTCTACCTGTGCCAGCTTCATGGTGCGGTCGCTGGTGGTTAATGCGTCGATCATTTCTTCCAGATTGCCGTCCAGAAAATCTTCCAGCTGATGCACGGTGCGGTTGATCCGGTGATCTGTCACGCGGCCCTGCGGAAAATTGTAGGTGCGGATGCGTTCGGAACGGTCGCCCGTGCCTACCTGCGCCCGCCGGTCGGCCGATATTTCCTTGTTCTGTTCAGCCAGCATCTCGTCGTACAGACGCGACTGCAGAATCTTCATGGCTTTGTCTTTGTTTTTGTGCTGCGACTTTTCATCCTGGCAGGTTACCACCATGCCCGTGGGCAGATAGGTGATGCGCACCGCGGAGTCGGTTGTGTTGACCGACTGCCCGCCATGCCCCGAACTGCGATATACATCGACCCGGATGTCGTTGGGATTGATGTCGATGTCGACATCTTCCGCTTCCGGCAAGACGGCGACCGTGGCTGTAGAGGTATGGATCCGACCGGAGGATTCCGTTTGCGGAACCCGTTGCACACGGTGCACGCCCGATTCGTATTTCAGTTTGGAATAGGCGCCTTTTCCCTGTACCATAAAAATGGCTTCCTTTACCCCGCCGATGCCCTGTTCGCTCATGCTCATGACGTCGATATTCCAGTTGTGGCGTTCCGCATAGCGGACGTACATGCGGTACAGATCGCCCGCAAAAAGACCGGCTTCGTCGCCGCCGGCTCCGGCCCGGATTTCCACGATAACGTTTTTATGATCGTTGGGATCGGTCGGCAGAAGGAGCATTTTCATTTCTTCTTCCTGTGCTGCGATCGTCTCTTCCCGCGACTGAATTTCCGCGCGCATGAGTTCGCTCATTTCGTCGTCTTCGGATATTTCGAGCATTTCTTTATCTTCGTCCAGAATTTTCTGGTTTTGCAGCATGGAACGGTACAATTCTACGATCGGGGTCAGGTCGGCGTGCTCTTTGGCAATCCGCTGATACGCTTCGATATCGGAGGTTACATTGGGATCCATCAGTTTTTGTTCCAGATCCAGAAAGTTTTTTTCGATTCCTTTTAGTTTTTCCAGCATGCTATCATCCTACTCGCTTTTCTTTTCCGTTTTGTTCGGTTTCATTTTATCATAGAGCACAGACACCACGCCACCGCCAATCAGAAAGAGAATCGGGTTCATGCCGAACCAGCCGACCAGTATNGCCACGCCGATAATCGTCAGCGCTTTGATCAGATTCATTTGCATGCGGCGGGTCATAACAAACACCGCCGACCCGATCAAACCCGCAACGGCCGGGCGTATGCCCATAAAGAGCTTTTCCGCCACCGGATGATCGCGAAAGTTCATAAAGAAAGTGGCAATGACCGTAATAATCAGAAAAGACGGCAAGACCGCCCCCAGGCAACTGACGACTGCGCCGGGAAAGCCCATGAGCCGGTGTCCGATATAGGTGCTCATATTCGCGGCCAAAACGCCGGGGGAACTCTGGCTGATGGCCAATGCGTCCAGAAACTCTTCCTGGCTCAGCCATTTGTGATTGTCCACCACTTCTTTTTCTATAATGGGGATCATGGCCACACCGCCGCCGAAAGTAAAAGCGCCGATTAGAAAAAATGTTTTGAATAATTGCCAAAGCATAGCCTACCCCCAATACAAAACAAGGCTAAGCACCGCGGCAATCACAATAGCCAATACGGGATGGGCCTTCTTATAAGTTACAATATAAAACGTAAAAACCGCGATCAGACCTGCGCGGATGTCCTGCACGGAATCAAAAAGAACCGACACAAAACCCGCCGCGATCAAACCGATGACCACCACGCGCAAACCTTTGAAAAAGGTGTCGACCGCCTGATTCTGACGGAAGCGTTTTACAAAATGATAGAGTATGGATACCACTACAAAAGACGGCAGCACAACGGCAAAGGTTGCCGCCAGGCCGCCTAAGATACCGGCCTGGCCGTGCCCGACAAAGGTCGCCGTGTTGACGGCGATCGGTCCCGGTGTCATTTCGGAAATGGCCAGCATGTCGATAAACTGCGTTTCGGTCATCCAGCCGTGCTGTATGGCCACTTCCTGCCGGATCAAGGGCAGCATGGCGAAACCGCCGCCGAAACTGAACAGCCCGATGGTTAAAAAGGTTTTGAATAGTTCCCAGTAAATCAGCACGGTTCGCCTCCTTTTTTTGCGGTGATCATCCGATCGTGTCCTGCCAGGTCTTTTTGTACACACACACAGGAAAAACCGGCCTCTCGGAGCAGACGGCAGACTTCTTCCGCCTGGGTTTCGCCGATCTCCAGCAGCAAAATCCCGGTTTCATGCAAATGCCCGTACGCCTGCGGGATCAGACGGCGGTAGATATCCAGCCCTTCCGGCCCTGCAAACAGCGCCATCTCGGGTTCAAACGAAAGCTCTTTTTGCATGCGTTCCCTGTCTTTTTGCGACAGATACGGCGGATTGGACAGTATGATATCAAACCCTTCTCCTTCCACCGAAGAAAACAGATCGCCTTCCAGAAACCGCACCCGCTCCAAGCCCAGATGCCGGGCGTTTTCTTTGGCAATCTGCAGCGCGCAGCGGGATATGTCGGTGCCGGTAACATGGGCCGCCGGCAAATGCTTTTGCATGGCCAGGGCGATAGCGCCCGTGCCGAAGCCCACATCCAGTACCGTAGGGGCGATCCAACCCTGTTCGTGTGCATAGCGAAGGGCGGTATCCACCAGCAGCTCCGTTTCTTTGCGCGGGATCAGCACGCCTTCCTGCACGCGCAGTTCGATCGTGTAAAAATCCCAGGTGCCCAGAATATACTGCAGGGGATAGCCTTCTTTTCGCAGCGTGATGGCGCGGCGAAACAGTTCTTCCACTTTACGCACCACGGGTTCATCGGCATGCGCGTACACATAGCCTCTTGTCTGCATCAAATAATGGGACAGAATATGCACCGACTCCCGTTTGTCCCAGAGTCTGAGCAAATCGCCGATTACCATAGATCGCTGCCTTCTTTTTCGGGAATTACCTGCTGCAGGGCAATAATCGCTATTTCGATCTGATCGTCTTCCGGCTCGCGTACGGTGGCCGTACCCTGCAGCCACATGCCGGGCATGGATACCAGCTGTGCGATCTTCCCGTCCGAACGGCCGACCGCCCGGTTGACCTCATAGGCCAGTCCCGCAATGACCGGCAGCGTAAGCAGACGCACGCCCATGCGCACCCATGGATTGGGCCAGCCGAAAAAGCTCAGTACAATAATCGAGATCAGCATCACATTAAAAAGAAAGCTGGTTCCGCAGCGCGGGTGCTCGATCGGGTATTGTCTTACATTGGCTACGGTCAGTTCGTCACCGTGTTCATAGCAGTGGATCGTTTTGTGTTCCGCCCCGTGATAGCCGAAGACGCGGTGAATTTCCGGCATCCGGGCGATCAGGATCACATAGGCAAGAAAAATGCCGATGCGGATCAGCCCTTCGGTCAGATTCAGTAAAAACGGATGCGTGATAAACCGCCCGATCAGTCCCGTGAGAAGTGTGGGCACCAGAAAAAACAGAACCAGCGCCGCCAAAAGCGAAAACAGAATGCTGGCCCATTGGTCGATCGTTTTTTGCCGCGCGAGATACCATTTCCGGATCCCTGCGGGCAGATGCTTCTCCAGCCACGTCGGGCCGTCTTCTTCTTCAAATTCCACAATTTCCGCCGAATACATCAGCGCACTCATGCCCATTTTCATGGACTCTATCAGCGTAACCACGCCGCGAACAATCGGCCAGGTTTGCCAGGCCGGTTTCTTACCCGTGAAAACGGGTTCGTCTTTTATCTCAATCCCCCGGGGCGTACGACAAACAATGGCCACTTTGTCCGGCCCCCGCATCAGGATCCCTTCGATCAGGGCTTGTCCGCCGATGGTTGTTTTTTTGATTTCCTGCTTCATTGCTATTTTCTCCCAGAGAATGAAAAAGGCTAAAGCAAACGATTGTGCTTTAACCTTCCACCTTAGTCCAGATTGTACTTTTTCTTGAACTTCTCTACGCGTCCGCCGCGTTCCATAAACTTTTGTTTTCCCGTGTAGAAGGGATGGCATTCCGAACAAACTTCCACTTTGATTTCGTCTTTTGTGGAGGCCGTCGTAAAGGTGTTCCCGCATGCGCAGGTTACCGTTGCTTCCTTATATTCCGGATGAATTTCTTTTTGCATCACTTTCACCTCGATTCAAACGATGAGTCTTGCTGTAAACTATTTAATAATACCACGCCTGCGCGTGTTTTTCAACACTGCGCGAAGTGTAACAAAGACCTGTCCTACAAAATCCCGCCCTTTTAGGCTCCGTTTCCCTCCCGGATCATCTGCTGAATGAACTGGCTGTTCGTGTCGGAGCGGCGCAGGGAGTCATACATTTTTTCCAAAAGCGAATTNTCGTTGTCTCTTTGCAGCAATCTTCGGATGAGCACCATGGCGTTGAGCTCGGCATCCGACAACAGGCTCTCTTCGCGTCGTGTGCCCGATGCGACAATGTCGATGGCGGGGTAGATCCTGAGATTTGCGAGGTCGCGATCCAGATGCAGCTCCATATTGCCCGTGCCCTTAAACTCTTCGTAAATGACATCGTCCATGCGCGAGCCGGTATCCACCAGCGCCGTGGCAATAATCGTGAGGCTGCCGCCGTGTTCGATATTTCTGGCTGCCCCGAAAAAACGCTTCGGCTTATGAAACGCGGACGGGTCGATCCCGCCGGAGAGGATTTTTCCCGACGCCGGCTGCACGAGATTGTAGGCGCGTGTCAGCCGCGTAATGGAATCCAAAAGAATGACGACATCTTTTCCGTGTTCCACCAGGCGTTTGGCACGTTCTAAAACGATCTCTGATATGCGCACATGATTCTGGGGAAGCTCGTCAAAGGTGGAGGCAATTACATCGCCCTGTACCGAACGGCGAATGTCTGTGACCTCTTCCGGGCGCTCGTCGATCAACAAAACAATGATTTCAATATCCGGATGATTGACGCTGATGGCGTTGGCGATTTGTTTGAGCAATGTGGTTTTGCCCGCTTTGGGCGGCGATACCAGAAGGCCCCGTTGCCCTCTGCCGATCGGGGCGATCAGATCCACCAGACGGGAAGCAAGAATATGTTTGTCGTGTTCCAGGGTAATGCGTTTATCGGGATAGATCGGGGTGAAGTCGTCGAAATCCGGCCGCTGCCGCAGATTTTCCGGCGTATCGCCGTTGACGGTTTTGACATAAATCAGTGCGTTGAATTTCTCGTTTGTTTTTTCGCGGGTAATTCCTTCGATATAATCTCCGGTTTTTAAACGAAAACGGCGCACCTGCTGCGGCGGCACATACGTATCATTCTCACCGGAATAGTAATGATCGCTGCGCAAAAAGCCGTAGCCGTCCGGATGCAGATCCAAAACCCCGTGCACATCCACCTTGCCATCGTGCTCGCGCGTGGCTTCCGGACGCCGGTGTTCTTTGCGTTCACTGCGTTTTTTTGGTTCTTCCGTGTCTCCTGTTTCTTCGGATTGCGGCTCCGTTTCTTCTTCTACTTCCACGGATTCGGTTTCCTTTTCCTCCTCCTGCACAACGTCCGCAAATTCCACCGCGCTTTCCTGTTCTTTCCGAATCGCTAAAATACGGTCGATCAATGCCTGCTTGCGCAAAGCCGTAAGAGATTTAATGCCCAGTTCCTTGCCGATTTCTCTCAATTCCGTGAGCTTCATACTTTCCAGTGATTTTGTCATAGAGTCCCCTTAAAATGTAGAGTGTAAAAAGTTAGATATAAAGAATAATTAGAATCGGAAATATTATATCATACCCTTTGCACAATTGCCCTCTCCACAACAAAAGAGCGCCTTTTTACAGGCGCTCAAAAAACTCTCACCATCCTTAGTCTACATTCCTTGTGCCAACATAGCATCACCCACTTTTATAAAGCCGGCAATATTTGATCCATCTAACGATACTTTCTTGCGCGGATTCTCCCATACAACGAGAGCCTCTGTAACGCAATATCGAAGATTGTGTATTCTTATCTTATCTAACGATACTTTTGACGGGAAAAAAGAAGCCAGGAAATAACCGCTAATAGTAGAATCCAAAAAAGACCAGCCATACCATCCGTTTTTGCGCCGGCTCGTGCCGTGTCGATGGTAGCTACCAGAATCCGTTCCAGTCCTTTTTGTACTCGATATTAAATGCAATCACCCGGTCGACCAATGAATAGTCCCCTCTGCTTTGTGATCGTGAGTAATCCGTTCGCGGAAAGATGCATGTATCCGACGAATTTGGCGTACTATGAAGATCTGATAATTGAGCCCGAGGCCATGTGCCGCGGCGGCACCATCGACCTCTACGGCGAACACATGGCGCACCCCTGTTCAAGAAGCCCGGTATCCTGAGTGCCGAGATCGGTCTGACGCAGATCGTGCAGTCTAAGTTTGACTGGGATCCGATCGGGCATTACAATCGTTTGTATATTCTGAAGTCTGAAATTGTTGAACCGGAACATATTAGATAAACCGAGGGATCTCACTGAAAGAGGCGACCGGTTTCTTTACGAAACAAGTCGCCTTTCATATGCATTGTCATTCATTTCGTTCTTCCGTCTCACTCCTATACCGCACAGGGGCTGAAGCCGCACACCTGGCATTCTTCGCAGCCGCCGGAGTGCATCATTTCTCCGCCGCACATCGGGCAGACATCCGGATTTTCTTCCAGCTCTTCTTCCGCCAGCACTTTGATTTCTTCCTGCAGGCGGTCGATCTTTGTGAGACGGTCTTCTTTTTTCTGTTTGTCGGTGATAAGGATCCCCGACCGTTCGCAGCCGTCGCGGTAAATGGTGATGCCTTTTAATCCTTTTTTCCAGGCGTAGGTGTATAAGTCTTCTACTTCGCCAATGGTGAATTCATTGGGCACATTTACAGTCGACGAGATGCTTGCATCGATATGCTGCTGCCAGGCTGCCTGTACGTCGATCCGGTCTTTGTAGTTCAGATTGGACGTGGTGACAAAGTAATCCGGCAGGTCCTCTTCTTCGTCGATATGATTGACTTCCATATATTCGCGCACGATGGGCGTAAAGACTTTGTAGAAGGTTTCGTCCATATGCAGCGATTCAGACTTCCGGGTGTAGGCGATCTGGAACAGGGGTTCCAGGCCGTTGGAGCAGCCGATCAGGGTGGATATGGAACCGGTGGGGGCAATCGTCAGCAGCTGGCTGTTTCTGAGGCCGTGTTTTTTCACGAGTTCCAGGGTGTCGGGGTCTGCGTTTTCTATCAGGAAGGGCGATCGCAATACCGCCTCGGCATCGTAATCCGGGAAGGGACCGTCTTTTTCTGCCAGTCTTGCCGATTCTTTCAGCGCTTCGTTGACCAGAAGATGCCCGATATAATGGATCAGTTCGACCGATTCATCGGATCCGTAGCGGATGCCCATTTTGATAAACATGTCGGCCGCACCCATGAGACCCAGGCCGATTTGCCTAAGGCGTTTGGACATATCCCGCTGCTGGGGCAGCGGATGCAGTTTCATATTCTCGTCGAGTATTTCATTCAGATAGACGACGCCTTCTCTCACCATGCGGCGCAGGCGCTCTTCGTCCAACCTGGCTTCGTCGGTAAAGGGACGCTGCACAAATTCCCCTAAATTGATGGAGCTCAGATTGCAGCTGCCAAAGGCCGGCAGGGGTTCTTCCGCACAGGGATTGACGCCGGCGTAGGCGAATTTGGGGTCTTCCGACATAAGATGCCAGGCGTTGATTTTGTCCTGGTACAGGATGCCGGGTTCTGCCATGCGCCAGTTGTTGCGGGCCAGTTTACGGAACAGTTCTTTGGCCCGGACAGGTTTTCTGACTTCTTCGCCGGAGGCTTCTACTTTGAAATACAATTCGTATTCTTCGTCGTTTTCCACCGCGCGCATGAATGCATCGTTGATATTCACGGAGATATTTGCATAGGTGACTTTGGACAGATCGGTTTTTACATCGACAAATTCTTCAATATCGGGGTGGGATACGTCTAAATTCAGCATCAGGGCGCCGCGTCGGCCACGCATGCCGATCAAGCCCGTTACCAGGGAGAACAGGTCCATAAAGGATACCGCACCGGTGGTTGTGGCGGCCGCGTTATTGACTCGGGCTCCTTTGGGGCGCAGGCGCGAAAGCGTCAGACCGCAACCGCCGCCGAAGGAATACGTGCGCGCCAGATACTTGGCCGTGTCGAAGATGTCTTCGATACTGTCTTCCACCTGCGGCATCACATAGCAGTTGGAGAGGGTGATTTTGCGGCCGATCTTGTCCAGGCCGCGCCCGGCGAGAATCCGTCCCGCGGGCATAAAGCGCTTGTCGCGGATTGCTTTTTTGATATATTCGTTGCCTCCGCTGACACGGGTCAGGAATTCATCGAATGTTTCCGCATCGTATTTATACTTTTTCTCGTAGATATCGCGCTGCAGATCGGTCATGTCCCAGCCGTGTTCTCTGAGCTTGGCGCGTTCCACCCGATACAATATATAGCGCTTGGCCACTTCCGGCGTGTAGCGCATCAGCTGAATTTCTACAAAGTCCTGGATCTCTTCTATGGATACCGTGTCCCGGTCGGAAAAGCGCGCCTCGGCTTCTTCCGCAATTTTCTGCGAGATCTCTTCATCCATGCCGCCCGGCACTTCCGCCATGGCCTTTTCTATGGCCTGCTTGATCTTGTCCGCTTCGAAATCGACAAATGCTCCGTTTCGTTTTTCAACTCTCATACAATCCTCCGCAATAATTTTATTGTCGCTATACATACTACATATAGTTGTTTAATGGAATAAAACCACAATATGTATACTATCATACGCGGTAGCCGGAGAATATGCAAGCGGGAAAAGCACAGATTTTTGTGCGCAAAGTACAACAAATGTATGATGTTGCAGTGTTCTATTCGATTTTCGTATAGATCGCGGTAAATTGCGTGCGTTTGTGCCGGGATAAATGCATAAACACACCGGAAAAGAATTTTTAGTCAGGCAAAAAAACATAAAAAGAGCCCTGCTTAGCAACCAGCGGGCTCTTGTCGAACGAGGGGTATCTCTGCTTATTCCCCGGCAGCCAGATCGTCCAGATACGTTCGCAATAAATCCTCCGGTATCATACCGACATGGCGCACAACGCGGGTTCCGTCTTCCAGATCGACAAATTCCACGCCGCTCAGATTCTCCGGTTCATAATAGGCGCCATCCGCGTCGATGAAGATCTGTGTCGGGGTCATGCGGATCAGATATTCCTGGGCGAGGGCTAAATTGGCATGCACGTCCACATAGCGAACGATCACGCGGTCGGCGTATTCTTCCTGCACCTGCAAAAGCAGCGGCAGCATTTGTTCGCAGGGCGGGCAGCCGTCCTGGCTGAACTGCAGCATAACGGGTTTGCCTTCCGCCAGCAGCGCGTCAATATCCACTTCGCCTTTTTCTACTTGCACTTCCGTTTCGCTTGTGTCTTCAGTTGTTGCTTCCGTAGCGGCTTCGGTTGCGGGCGCGGTCTCTTCTGTGGTTTCCTTTGTTTGATTGCAGGCAGCCAGAAGAAAAATCAATGCCAGCAAACCGATGATTCGAATGCTTTTCATGGGTATATCTCCTTTACAGGACTGGTATAATCACAGTATAACACAAATGCATCGGCGAACCGCCAACAGAAAGGACGACTATGACACAACACAATTGGGACCTCAGCAAGATCTATGCAAACGATGCCGCACGGCTGGAAGCAAAAGAAAACATTGAATCACAACTGGCCGCACTGCACACGCTCGCAGGGGGCGGGAAGGATGCGCTGCCGGAGATTCTTCCTGCAGTATTTGATCTGCAACGCCTGTTTTCTTCGTATTACGGCTACACCATGATGAGCCGGGATGTAAACACAAAAGACCCTTCCGCCCAGCGCATGCAACAGGAGTCCGACGGGATGGAAGCCCGCTTTACTGCCGCTACGGCCTTTGTCCGTCCGCTGCTATTGTCCTTAACGGAAGAAGAAGTGGAAGAGCTTTTGCAAAAGCCCGACATGGCGCGTTTCCGGATCACGATCGACCGCATTCGCCGGTACAAGGATCACACCTTAAGCACCGAAGAAGAGCGGATCCTCTCCTCTTTGGATGAAGTCGGGGGGCAGTTTCAGAACGCCTTTTTCATGCTTTCCTTCGCCGACATGCGCTTTCCGGACATGGAAGACGGCACGCCGCTTACCCAGTCGAACTATATCTCGCTTTTGGAATCGCAAGACCCGGCCATAAGAAAAGAAGCCTTCACCAAATACTACGACACCTACGACAAAGTGAAGAACACCCTGGCGGCCGATATGTACGGCAATGTGGTGGCCAATGTAAGAAAGGCACAGCTCAGAAACTTTTCCGGCGCGCGTCAGGCAGCGTTGTTTGAAGACGATGTAGATGAACAGGTCTACGATGCACTCGTGGAAGCAGTCAGCGAAAGCCTGCCTGCGCTGCAGGAATACTACCGTATCAAAGGCCGCGCTCAGGGTTTGGATCCGCTGCATATGTACGATGTGTATCTGCCGGTGGATACGGGACAGGATGCCAAAGTAGCCTACGAAACCGCACAGGGCTGGCTCTTGGAAGCGGTGGCGCCTCTGGGTGAAGAATACAGTAATGTCGTAAAAGANGCCTTCCGCGACCGCTGGATCGACGTCTACCCGAAAGACGGCAAACAGTCCGGCGCCTATTCCGGCGGCAGCTACGATTCGGTGCCGTATATTCTTTTGAACTTTACGGACAATCTGGATTCCGCGTTTACCCTGGCGCACGAAATGGGCCACTCCGTGCACAGCAAGTTTGCCCGCGACAATAACACCTTTGAAGACCACGGCTATACCATTTTTGTGGCGGAAGTGGCCTCCACCTTCAACGAACTGCTCCTGCTGGATTATCTGAAAAAACGCGCCGATTCCGATGCCGAGCGCCTCCGGCTGGTGGACCATCTCTTAAACAGCTTTAAGTCAACGGTATTTCGTCAGACGATGTTTGCGGAGTTTGAGCATCAGACGCACCGCCGCGTGGAAGACAACGGCACACTGACCGATGAGGAGTTGCGCGGGATGTATTACGCGCTGAACGAAAAGTATTTTGCGGATTCGGTTGTGCTGGATCAGGAGATCGCGCTGGAATACGCCCGGATCCCCCACTTTTACCGCGCCTTTTACGTCTACAAATACGCCACCGGCTTTTTGAGCTCCGTGCTTTTATCCAGACGCGTATTGGACAAAGAAGAGGGTGCCGTGGAAAGCTATCTGGCCTTTTTGAAAGACGGCGGCAAGCATTTCCCGCTGGATCAACTGAAAAAAGCCGGTGTGGATCTGACCGATCCCGCCGTGCTGAAAGAAGGGCTTACGCTGTTTGAAGAACTCGTAGAAGAGTTCCGGGAATTGACGAAGTAAAAAATCTGCACGGCTGCAGGTGAAAGCGCCGTCCCGGATTTTTTCGTACTGACAAAAAACGAGCATGCGCCGTGCAGGGCATGCTCGTTTTGTTTGATTTTGTCGTTATCCCAATACCTTTACTTCCAGGTTTGGATTGGTTTGCGCGGCTTCCTGCAGGGTGTCTATCACTTTTTTGGTATAGGCACCGGCTTTTTTCGGATGCAGGACGAGGATGCGGGTTTCTTCTCCCAGAGCGCTCAGCACATCATACAAAGCGTCCAGATTGTTTCCGTAATACTCGTTGGATCGCAGCCTGCGCTTCATATACGCGTGGGCTGTCTCTTTTTCTTCCAGCCGGCCTGCGTTTATAACGATGGTTCTCATGGGCTTTCCTCCGTCCAGTCGCTGAAGCTGTCGTAGTGATCATCGGTGTAAAAAATGAGCCCGTCGTCTGAAAACACGAGGCGCTCGGCACCGCGGTGGCCGCCTTTGTAGTTTACATCGGCTTCGTAGTATTGGCGGCCGTCTTTTTCCGGCAATAGTCCTTCCCGGTTTCCGAAGCGGTCACCCCCGATCACACAGCCCTCCGCCACTTCCCACAGATTTCCTTTTTCCGCGACCCAGCCGCGTTCGCGCGCTTCCTGTTTGGTCAGATAATACGCTGGCAAGTCCCCGGTTTCCCGCACAAAATCCGCCACTTCCGCCGGTGTCTGCAAAGCGGACGGGGCAGTGGTGGCGATGCTTTCCGTTTCGGAGACATTCTCCTTTGTCTCGGCGGGGGGT
>JGI24710J26742_10001931_pt1 | contig 18785 bp, 18 predicted proteins | sample BioPla2DNA2_FD_26742 | JGI IMG/M metagenome (IMG submission 26742) | reverse complement strand
TCAATCACATCAACAATCTCATAATCGCTGTTACGCTTCTTAAGCTCAGAGGTAAAGCCCTCAACACGGGTCTTATGACCTAAGTGCTCTTTATAACCTACNACCACTAAAGCTTTAATCTTCTGNCCATGGCAGCATTTATCAACCATTGTAGCAGCTACACGACCTGATTTTAAATAATCAGGACCTACAAAGCATAATCTTTTGGTATCTGGTAAATCATTATTCAATAAGATCACAGGCATACCGTTTTCAGTTAACTCATCGATACGCTCACGAATTAAAGGAGAGTCTACAGAGCATAGTACAAATGCCTTGCATCCTGCTGCAATCAGCTGATCAATTGCATCTAGCTGTGACNGCACATCCCNACCTTCCTGCTCTTTTAGAACGATATCAATACCTAAGTCTTTAAACTCACGCAGAGCCTGNTCGATTCCCTTCTTAATATCATCAAAGAATGGAGAATTGATGCTTGGAATACAAACACCAATGAAANTAATATTTTTCTGTGCGGATAAAGCTCTGCCGGCACGATTTGGAATATAACCTAANTCCTGAGCAAGCTGTCTAATTCTCTCCGAAGTCTTAGCGCTAACCTCATTTTTGTCATTTAGTGCTCTGGAAACTGTACCTATAGATACACCTGAGGCTTTGGCTAAGTCTTTTAATGTTACGCTCATTATATCCTCGATAAAAAACTAATTTCCGTAACCGATTACAATTGCTGTGTTTAATTATCATGTATTTTACATTATTTTTCATAACATTACTGAATAATTGCGTGTTTGATAGCATTTTTGGAAAACGCAAACGCAAATTTGTGCGTTTCAACAAAGTTTCTGCAAATTGATTTATGAAACATTTTGGTAAAATAAAGTATTCAATTTCCTAAAATTTTGCTGTCAATTCTCTCTACTAAATAGCTTATAATTTTAGGTATGAGTAAAGAACAAACTGAAGAAAAGATCTATTTATTATGCGATTGCAATAATTTTTTCGCCTCCTGCGAAAAGATCTTTCGTCCCGATTTAAAAAACAGACCTGTCGCTGTCTTATCAAATAATGACGGTGTGGTTGTTTCTCGCTCATACGAAACTAAGAAACTTGGTATTGCCATGGGCAGTCCCGTCTTTAAAATTCAAAATGAAATCAACCGATATCACATCGTAACTTTTTCATCGAACTTCAATCTGTATCTTGATATCTCAAACAGAGTCATGTCCACCCTTGAGACATTCTGCAAAGATCTGGAAATCTACTCTGTTGATGAGGCGTTTCTTACCTTTGAGAATATGACAGAAGATCAGGTTTTAAATCTTGCCTTTAAAATCAAAAACACCATCCTCTCAAGGATAGGAATTACCATCGGTATTGGTATTGCAAGAACCAAAACACTTGCAAAGCTTGCTAATCACTACGCCAAAAAAAATCAGGATAAAACCAATGGCGTCTTTAGCGTTTTATCTGATCATCAAAGACAGAAGATCCTCCTTGCCTTCCCTATAGGCGAGATCTGGGGAATAGGAAGACGTCTTGAAGAGCTTCTGCAAAATGATGGCTATATAAGCTCCTTTGATTTGTCAAAGGCTGATGTGGCAGAAATTAAGAAACGCTACAGTATTGTAGTTGCAAGAACTGTAATGGAGCTTAATAACATTGACTGCATTGAGAGTGTGGAAAATGGCGACAGTCAAAACCAGATCATGTGGTCAAGAAGCTTTAGAGACAGATTATATGAATTTGACGATGTAAATCAGGCAATTTCAAATTTTACAGCTGAGGTAGCTAAAAAGCTGCGCTCTCAAAATCTATTTGCCAAAAGAATAACTGTCTTTATAAGAACATCATACTTTGGTAACCAGCTAAAGTATGCAAATGATGCTACCCTAGTTCTTGATTATCCATGTAATGACACCAGAGTTTTAATAGAAGCTTCAAGATTACTTTTACAGCATATTTTCGCGCCAGGCTATGCCTATAGCAAGGCAGGTGTCATTGTGCATGATCTTGTAAGTGAAAGATGCTTTCAGTCTGATTTATTTAAGGAAACACCAAATCAGGATGAATTAAATAAAGCTGACAGGCTCATGCAGACAATGGACTCAATCAACGTCAATGACAAGAACAATATCCGTATCGGCCTGCAAAGTAAATCTGATTTTAAAGAAAATAAGGACAAGCTAAAGCTCTCACCTAACTACACCTGCTCATGGGATGATTTACCTGAGGTATTTTAATGAACGGTATTCAATCACAACTGCTGGCGGATATTGAAAAGCACGTAGATAAAGATTACCTCATTTTCTTTGAAAGGATAAATCCTCATGTAAAGGCTTTAGGTGTTAGAGTTCCTATCCTAAGAAAGATAGCAAAGGAATATTTTAAGAAATATCCTCTAAAAGATCTTTTAAATTCACTTCCTGATGATAGCTGCTTTGAAATGCTGTTTATGCAGTGTGTATTTATAGGTTCAATAAAAGATGTAAATACAGCGTTAAATGAGATTAAAAAGTTCCTGCCAAGTTTAAACGGCTGGTGTCTTTGCGATACCTTGTGCTCTAGTTTAAAACTATGTAAAAAACATAAAATTGAGTTCTTCTCGTTTATTGAACCTATGTTTTTACAAAAAGATGAACCTTATACGGTGCGTTTTGCGCTGGTGATGAGTAATGATTATTTTGCAGGTAGTGAGTTTGAAGACAAAATACTATCATATATAAATGATATAGATACCACTCACTACTATGTGCATATGGCAGTTGCCTGGTGTCTTGCAACTTTCTATTGTAAAAATCCAGAGAAATTTACAGCATATCTTGAAAACTGTCCTCTCAATGACAGAACATTTAATAAAACCATCCAGAAAATTAAAGAATCTCTCATTCCATCTGTTGAGCAGAAAAAGTATCTTTGCTCATTAAAGCGCTAGCAGTGCCTTTTAAGCCAGGCGCTTGCATATGAGCACGAAACATCATCTATAAAACAAAGAGATTCACTTTGCATATATCCGTAAAGNTCCTTCATTAACATCGAAGCGATACCTCTGCCTTCTATTGGCTTTGGAACCTGTGTTGTTAATACATCNACTTTATTGTCTACAATTTCGTATTTAAGATACGCTTTATGACCATCTTNAACTGTGTANAAGATTTTATTATCTTTATCATGTATTACCATACTTCCTCNCTTAACTACTTGAATTAACGTTAATATTTATTATAATAGCATGGACGGAAAGGTGGCAGAGTGGTTGAATGCATCGCACTCGAAATGCGACAGTCGTTTAGGCGGCTCGGGAGTTCAAATCTCCTCCTTTCCTCCATCTGCACCACCAGTAAAACCACGCTCTATCAATGCTATTGAACACACATCTAGCCGTTATATCTTTATAAAGATTAAACGTTTCTTTTAGTATTCACCTACCACTATAAGTTCAATGTAGTATCTATTATCAGCTTTGCAAGGAAAGTAAAAGATTATCTTTATCAAAAATGAAGGCAGCTTACGCTGCCCTCTGTGAATGNAAATTGTTATGAAATTTTATAGAGATTAAAGNANGAGAGCTCTTAACTGCTCAGAAGATAATGGTGATAGATAAGCTGGNGCAATATCAAATACAGTCTTGCAGCCAACGATCTTCTCGCTGTGTAAACGTGCAATTGCGCGAGTGTAAGCTACGACTACGCTTGCTGTGAACTCTGGGTTTGAATCTAACTTTAAGCTGTATTCAATGATGTGCTTGTGCTCGTTGTTAACACCGGTAACACCAGATCTGATTACGAAACCGCCATGAGGAATACCGCTGTGATCTCTGTTTAACTCTTCCTGAGAGATGAAGTTTACAGTGGTGTCATAATCTGCAAAGTAGCTAGGCATGGTCTTAATCTCATTCTCAACATACTTAGCATCAGCACCTTCCTCTAATACTACATAGCAAAGACGGGTGTGCTTCTGACGGGTTGTAAGCNCTGGATTGCTGCCGCTTCTTACTGCATCTAATGCGCTCTGAACAGGGCAGGTGTACTGCTTAGCATCAGCGACGCCCTTNATNCTACGAATTGCATCTGAATGGCCCTGACTTACGCCTTTGCCCCAGAAGGTGTAATCTTTACCATTTGGTAATACAGCATTTGCATATAGACGGTTTAATGAGAACATGCCAGGATCCCAGCCTGCTGAGATTAAAGCAATGTGACCGCTAGCCTTTGCAGCTGAGTCAACTGCAGCAAAATGCTCAGGGATCTTAGCGTGAGTATCGAAACTGTCGATTACGTTAAAGTATTTAGCTAACTCTGGAGTCTGCTTTGGTAAGTCTTTTGCGCTACCGCCACAAATAATCATTACATCAATCTTGTCTTTGTAATCAGCAACATTCTGTGCGCTTACTACTTCAGCNCCAGCTGTNGCAATCTTTAAAGACTTNGGATCACGACGTGTAAATACTGCAACTAACTGCATGTCGTCGCTGTGGTTAATAGCACTTTCAATACCACGGCTTAGATTGCCGTAGCCATAAATACCAACTCTTGTTGTCATCTTAATATCCTTAACAGTACCTGTTAGCACGCTGTATGAACTCATACTTAGAGTTCAATAATTTTTCTGAGCTAAAATGTAGCAAATATTATTAAAACAGTCTATAAAAGATCATCAATTGCACTAAATTTGATCTTTTGCAAATTCAAGCTGTTTATCAGCTCTCTTAACGATGGCAACGTAGGTTAATAGCACAATATTCATAAACAGAGCATAAATAATTGCAGGAATTGTCATTATCTCTGAATTGAATACAAATGGGCTTGAGGCAATAGCGATTGCCTGAGCTGCATTTTGCATTGCAACCTCAATTACGATGGTGCGTCTTGTTTTACCTGACTGTCTGAAAATTCTTGATAGTAATGAAGAAACAGCAACAGCAATAAGAACAAGTAGCAATACACTTAAACCTAACTTATCAAGATGCTCTGCAATCTTGGAATAGTTTTTCAGGAAGTATATGGTAGCTAAAATGATAATTGAAGGTAGTGCAAGCTTTGATAATACCCTCTCAATCTTTAAAGCTACATTTTTAAAGAAGTACTTAGTAGCTATACCTAGTAGTACAGGTAGCACTAAGGTTACAAAATTCTGAATTAGAAGGTTACCTACAGGAAGTGTTACCTTGTTCTGTAAAACAGCACCAGTACCTAGTGACTGAGTGTAATTAACACATAAAGCCATGATAGATGGAAGTGTGAATAAGGTAATTACTGATCCTATTGCAGTTAATGATAAAGCAAGTGCGATATCACCTTTTACCACAAAGGTAAAAATGTTTGATGAAGAACCGCTAGGACAGCAGGCAATCAGCACAAGACCTACAAAGAATACTTCTGGCAGATTTGCAAAGAATGCAATTGCAAAAGCTACAGATGGTAATACAAAGATCTGAGCAAACAGACCTACTAGCATAGAAAGTGGCTTTTTAACTAAAAGTTTAAAATCCTCAAGCTTTAGAGCAAGACCTAAAGAATAGGTCAGCACAGTCAATAGTGGCAACACGATAAAAATAGGATTGAAATGCATTTAGTTACCTCTTGCACTTATCTAAAAAAAACAAAAATCGGAGTATATGTAAATAAAACTATACGGTGAGCATTATCACAAATTTCTCTAGTTTTTTAAACCTCTTTAATTTTGGATTTTCATTTGAAAATTTACTTCAAAAGACAGGAAAAGTTTTTAAAATTATTAACATTTCAGTTGTAAAAGTTTAAAATAATTTTCATTACAAATTATAAATAAATTAACGCAGGACATCAGACGTGAATATACTAAAAAAACTGAGCAATCCTCAGATAAAAGCATCTAAATCGGATAATAAACTCATTCACTACTTTTTATCTAATGGGTTAAAAGCTTGTTCTGCCTCAATTTCTGAAATTTCAGCTGAGTGCGATATCAGCCATGCAACAGTTACACGTTTTGCAAGAAAGTTCGGCGTTGAAACTTTAAAAGATTTTAAGATTGCCCTGGCTCAGGATTTAGGTGCACAGGACAATGACAACCGCGAAAAGAGAACTGCAATCAATTTAAAGGAAAGCTGTGAGACCACTGCTCAGAAGCTGTTGCAGCTAAACCAGACTCTACTCTCTCAGACAGCTGTGGAAATCGGTTTTGAGAGTGTTACCCGTATGGTAAAGGAAATGGTTAATGCCCGACATGTGTTCTTCTTTGGTATCGGATCATCAGGCTTCCTTGCTCGCGACTCTGCCCGTAAGATTGCTCGTATCGGTCTTGATGTACGCTGTTATACAGACTCTCACGAAATCATGACTCAGTCAATTATGACAAACAGTCAGGATCTGGTGATCTATATTTCAAACTCAGGTCAGACTGGTGAACTTGTCCGCTCTGCTGCTATCTGTTCTAAAAAAGGCGCAAAGATTTGTGCTATTACTGCAGAGACNAGCTCTCCACTGTATTCATTTACTGATATTACCATTCTTCATGCTGTGCAGGACGATGATCTTGCACACGGCTATGCTGACTCCCGTTTAAGCGTATTCTTTATTATCGATTTAATCTATATCGAATTAATTAAGATAATTGGTGAAAAAGCTATCAANATTAAACAGGAAACTCAGAATGCTATCGATTCTTTATCACAAAATTCATACTGATAAAATTATTTTATGACCAGTAAAACATANAATATTTTCAAAAGAAAACTTTTTACANCTTTTTTGCTAATATTTGTATTATTTTTAGTGGTCAAAGCCTTNTTTGTAAACCAAAACCTCTATATAAACACCACAAAATCNCTTCCCTTAGGTGTTTATAAATTGGTTACTGAAATTTCAGCATTNAAAAAAGGCGATATTATTCTCTTCTGCTTAGATGAAAACGTAGCATCAGATGTAAGTAAGAGTGANATTCTCTCTTTTGGNAATTGCCCTTTTGATCTGTCTCCTATCGGCAAGACCNTATATGCTNCATTNGATGATATGGTTAAAATCGATGATAGAGGCATTTTTATAAATGGCAGATACATTGATAATACCAGGCCTTATTATCTTCCTTCTATAAAGCCTCTAATGCTTAATACGATATTAAAAGATGATGAATATATTGTGATTAGTCAGAAGAATAATTCCTTTGACAGCAGGTATTTTGGAATAGTAAAGAGAAAGGATATTAAAGGAAAGCTTATTCCGAAAATGATAATCCCGCAATAAAGCGGGATTAAAGGTAAGTCAGCTAATAGTAACTATTAGTCAACTCTCTTGAATAGTAATGAACCGTTGGTACCACCAAAGCCAAAGTTATTTGACATAGCGTACTCGATATCATGTTTCTGAGCAGTGCCAGCAACTAAGTTGAAATCACCAACTTCAGCTTCTGGGTTCTCTAAGTTAATGGTTGGAGGGCAAATCTGATCCTTGATAGACATAGCTGTAATAACAGCTTCGATTGCACCAGCTGCACCTAATAAGTGACCAGTCATTGACTTAGTTGAGCTCATGCAGCAGTTCTTAGGAGCGTCACCGAAGATGCTCTTAACTGCGCGTAACTCTGATAAATCACCAACGTGAGTAGATGTACCGTGAGCGTTAATGTAGTTAACCTGCTCTGGTTTTACACCTGCATCCTTTAATGCGTGNATCATTGATCTTGCAGCGCCTTCGCCAGTCTCTGGAGTTGCAGTCATGTGATAAGCATCACCTGACATACCAAAGCCAACTAATTCACAGTAGATCTTAGCACCACGAGCCTTTGCGTGCTCGTACTCTTCAAGTACTAGAACACCAGCACCGTCACCTAGAACAAAACCATCACGGTCAACATCCCATGGACGTGAAGAATGTAGAGGATCATCATTGCGGTGTGATAGAGCCTTCATTGCTGCNAAACCGCCGATACCCATAGGGGTAGAAGCCTTTTCTGCACCACCACAAACCATAACNTCAGCATCACCGTATGCAACTAAACGAGCTGATAAACCGATAGCGTGAGTACCAGTAGCACAAGCTGTAACGGTTGATAGGTTAGGGCCACGAAGACCTTTCATAATTGATAACTGACCTGAAACCATGTTAATAATGGTTGAAGGTACGAAGAATGGGCTGATGCCGTGTGGACCACGAGCAGCTAAACCATTGATATTCTTTTCGATAAAGGTTAAACCACCAATACCTGAACCGATCATAGTACCGATTCTATCAGCATTTTCTGGAGTGATTTCAATACCTGAATCGTTGATAGCCATAAGACCTGAAGCGATGCCGTACTGGATGAATAAATCCATCTTACGCTCGTCTTTACGAGCAATACCCCATTGCTCTGCATNAAAGCCTTTTACCTGGCCTGCAATCTTAACAGTGAAATCTGTTGTGTCAAAGCCTTCAACTGGAGCGATACCGCATTGACCAGCTAATAAGTTTTTCCAAGATTCTTCTAAGTTTCCACCAACAGGGCTTAACATGCCCATGCCGGTCACTACAACCCTACGTAATTGCACCGTTGGATCTCCGTTAATGTGTTAAAAAAAAGAATGGAGATGCTAACACATCTCCAGTCTATTTCAAATAATATCAGAAGATGGCGTTACCATCCTGATCAGTCAATCATCAGATTAAGCCTGGTGGTTGTTGATGTAGTCGATAGCAGCCTGTACGGTATTGATCTTCTCTGCTTCCTCATCAGGAATATCAGTCTCAAACTCTTCCTCTAGAGCCATTACTAACTCTACGGTGTCTAGTGAGTCAGCGCCTAAATCATCTACGAAAGATGCCTCAGGTACAACATCTTCAGGCTTAACACCTAACATGTCTACGATAATCTTCTTTACGCGCTCTTCAATATTGCTGTTGCTCATTTCTTTCCTTGATCAGACTGCATTATGCAGATTCTGTCCTTTACTAGTTAAAAACCTAGCCCAATGCTAGGACCTAAAAAAAACTGATGTAATTATATCCGTTTTTTTTTAGTTTTGGTAGTCAAACTACCTTATATTTTCAATAAAAAGTGTTTGATCACATAAATTACAAAAAAAAACGGATAATTACAGCTTAATTGCAGTGTAAACCACCGTTTACATCAATGGTAGAACCAGTGATGTATGAAGCTAAATCTGATGCTAAGAATACTGCAGATGCTGCAATATCATCAGCTGTTGCGGCTCTCTTTAGAGGAATGGTGTTAGTCCATGCCTTTAACTGCTCTTCATTTAGAGCTGCAGTCATATCAGTTGCTACGAAACCTGGAGCGATGCAGTTTACAGTAATACCTCTTGAACCAACTTCCTTTGCAAGAGACTTGCTAAAGCCGATTAAACCCGCCTTTGCAGCTGAGTAGTTGCACTGACCTGCGTTACCATCCTGACCTACGATTGATGCGATGTTGATAATTCTGCCAGCACGCTTTTTCATCATTGGGCTTACACATAGCTTTGCTAACTGTACACATGCAAATAGATTGCATTGTAATACAGCATTCCAGTCCTCATCCTTCATTCTCATAAATAAAGTATCACGAGTAATACCAGCATTATTTACAAGAACATCTGGACAGGTACCAGCCTTCTCTACTACAGCATTGTAGCAGTCTTCGACGCTTTGCTTATCTAATGAATTCATAACAAAGCCCTGACCGTGACCGTTTAGGTACTCGGTAATACCATCAGCACCCTTTTGAGATGTTGCAGTACCGTATACTGTTGCACCTAACTGCTCAAAAGCCTGAGCAATAGCTTTACCAATACCGCGGCTTGCACCGGTTACTAGTACAACTTTACCTTCAAAATTTAAATTAAACATATTGTTTCCTTTAAGCTAATTCTTCTAATGCTTTTGCAAGTGTAGCTTCGTTGCAAACATTTGCACTGCCTAGGGTCTTGTCGATACGACGGTTTAGACCGCATAAAACCTTATTAGGACCAACTTCAACTAAAGCTTCGATACCGTCTGCTTTTAGTTCCTGNACAGTCTCAACCCAGCGAACTGGCATTGTAAGCTGCTTTACTAAAGCATCGATAATCTCTTCAGCCTTGGTTAAAGGCTTAGCTAGAGCATTTACATATACTGGGATCTGAGCATCCTTAACAGTGATTTCGTGTAAAGCCTTTTCTAATCTATCTGCAGCAGACTGCATTAGTGGGCAGTGTGAAGGAGCAGATACAGCAAGAGGAACTACTCTCTTTGCCCCCATTGCAGTGAACTCTTGACATGCCTTATCAACGGCTTCTTTGTTACCTGAGATAACAACCTGACCTGGAGTATTGAAGTTAGCAGCCCATACCTTTGATGAGTCAGTTGAAACCTTAGCACAGGTATCAACGATAGCCTGATCTTCAAGACCTAAAACTGCAGCCATAGCACCAACACCTGCTGGAACTGCTTCCTGCATTGCCTGGCCACGTAGGCGAACTAGCTTAACTGCATCTTTAAAATCGATTGCACCTGCAGCTACTAAAGCTGAGTACTCACCTAATGAGTGACCTGCAAGAGCTGCTGGCTTTTCAGCCTTAGAGATTAGAACTCTAAAAGCAGCAACAGATGCTGTTAAAATAGCAGGCTGAGTAACTTCAGTCTTATTTAATTCAGTATCAGGACCATTTAGAGAAATGTCCTTTAAGTCATAACCTAAAGCTTCGTTAGCCTCAGCATAGGTATTTGCTACAATTTCATTGTCCATAAAATCTGCAAACATACCCACGCTTTGTGAACCTTGGCCTGGGAAAACGGCTGCATATTTTTTCATAGTCATCTCCTAAAAAAACACAGGTTAATGTGCTTTTTAATTAACAAATCTTGTTAGTAACGAATTAGTGCTGAACCCCAGGTAAAACCACCGCCAAATGATTCTAGAAGAAGTACATCACCACGTTTGATTCTGCCTGTTCTAATACCTTCATCTAGAGCTAAACCAACTGATGGAGCTGAGGTATTACCCTGTTTATCTAAGGTTACAATCACTTGTGACATATCAAGCTTCAGCTTTCTTGCTGTTGCTGCAATGATACGCAGGTTAGCCTGATGTGGAACTAGAAAATCCAGATCCTCTGGTTTCATGTTTCCTTTTTCAAGAGTCTTGTTTACAAGTGAAGCTAAAACAGTAACTGCATGTTTAAATACGTCATTACCCTTCATATATAACCATGAAGAATTAGAAGTATCCTGTCCACGCTTTGGATATGCAAGAGTCAGTAATGGACCGTATTTTGAATCGCCACCCATGTGAACTGCAATGGTGCCTTCTGTCTCTGAAGCTCCAAGCACACATGCTGCTGCGCCATCACCGAATAAAATGATTGTGGTTCTGTCTGTAGGATCACATGCTCTTGACATGGTNTCAGCTGCTACAACTAAAACCTTTTTAGCCTGACCTGACATAATCATTGAGTGAGCTAGTGCATAGCCATAGCTAAAACCTGTACATGCTGCTGCAAGGTCAAATGCAGGACAGTCGCCCATGCCTAGTAAACCTGCAATTTCACATGCAGTTGAAGGGAATGCATTCTGAGCTGATGTGGTAGCACAGATAACTAAATCAATTTCGCTACTCTCAATATCAGCTGCCTCTAAAGCACGCTTTGCGGCAATTGCACCCATGCTAGCTACAGTCTCGTCTGGAGCTGCAATACGTCTCTGGCTGATACCGGTACGTTCCATGATCCATGAATCAGAGGTTTCTACCATCTTTTCAAGATCAGCATTTGTACGGATCTGTTCAGGCAAATAACTGCCTGTTCCAAGAATTCTAGTAAACAAGGAATTCTCCAAGAAAGTCAATAAAACAATTCGTGTATTTTATCAAGAAAACCTGCAAAATCTATGAAGTGCTAAGATTTTTTTAGTTCTTCTTTAATTTTATCTACCAAATTCATAGAAGCACATCTTGCAGCTTCTACCAAAGCTACAGCAACTGCTTCTTTACCTGCGCTTGCGTGGCTCTTGATAACAAGGCCATTTACACCGAGTAAAAGTGACCCGTTATACTGCCATGGAATTAACCAGTCAGGACGGGCAAGCTTTGAGAAGAAACGTTTGATGCCAGGTGCATTTAAAAAGGCTGAGGCTACACCTTCAGCTGATTTTAAAGCAACATTGCCTGTGAAGCCGTCAGTTACAATAACATCAGCTTCATCTGTAAATAACTTGTCAGCTTCGATAAATCCGCAACAATTGAGGTTGTTGTCCTGTTCAATCAAATCGCGGGCTTCCTTAACTAAAAGACTGCCCTTATTGCGCTCTTTACCGACATTTAATACACATACACGTGGTGCGCTTTCATTATAGAAAGCCTTATATGCACAGTGACCAAGTTTTGCAAATGACAGAAGATCCTTGCTGTTGCTGATTGCGTTAGCACCTAAATCAACCATAAATGAGAATTTATTTGCGCCAGCTGGGATCCTTGCACATAATGCAGGTCTTTGTCCTTCTATAACACCAAGGATGTGTCTTGATAAGGCCACAAGAGGTCCTGTACCACCACTTGAAACAATTACATCCGCCTTGTTGTCACGTACAGCCTCAATAGCTTTACGCATAGCAGAGTTTTTGTAACCTTCAAGAACCTTGCGAGGCTCCTCATCCTGAGGAATGCACTCTGACGCCGAAATAAATTCATACGAGTTCTGATCAAACTTCTCAGCTGCAAGAGCGAGCTTTAAACTCTGATTACCAAACACTAATACTTTTAAAGATGGATTAAGCACACAGGCAAACCTTACGGCACTAGCCACGCTTCTTGCATCTACATTATCTCCGCCGGTTCCATCTAGGGCCACGGTAATTGTTTTTTCGTTTTTCACAATTTAAAAAGGGCGTAACGAGACACAGTCCCGACGCCCTTCTCCATAACTAGTTACTTAGAAATATTAAATTACTTCTTGTTTGATGCTAAGAATTCTTTCTTAGACATTAATGGCTTTGCAGGGGTAAGATTTAACTTCTCACCACGGTAGTAGCCACCTTCTGTAATGTTATGACGGATATGAACTTCTTCTGAAGTCTTATCTACTGATAACTGCATTGCTGATAAAGCATCGTGTGAACGACGCATGTCACGACGTGAACGGGACTTATGGTTCTGTTGAACAGCCATTTCTTTGTCTCCTAAAATTACTACTCTGCGGAGATCAAAATCCCCCCGCTAACTTATTTATAAACCAACTTTAACCACATACTGTGGCGATAATCGCAGTATTATACTGATATTGATATTGCATTTCAAGCAAAAAATAACATGCTTATCATTATTCAGTCACACTACACCTTTTTTGCAATAACGACTATATTTTTCCCTTATCTATCATATAGTAAGGATATCTATACAGCACCTTGAAGTCAGGATTTATTCAGCTTTTATAAGAAAAGATTATTTCTTTTCCTTTAATTTAGCTAATACGGCAAATGGATTATCACTCTCATCCTGCTCAATTTCACCGCAGCTCCACTCATTTGTGTGCTCTGAGCATTCAGGATCATCTACATCATGAGAGGTGATATAAGGGATCTCAAGTAACAGACAATCCTCTAGAAAGCCTAAAAGATTGAATGTACCATCTTCATTTAACTCTACAATATCAAGCTTCTCATCAATCTTCAGGCTCTTTGCCTTCTGCTCATCGCAGGTTGATAAAAAGTCGCTTTCTACTACTCTTGTAAATTCCTTCTGGCAGCGCTGACAGATAAATGTAGCCTCTACCTTAACAGATCCTTCAATTGTTCTAAGGCCCTGCATATCAATATAAAACTTGAATTGTACTTCAACAGGACCGTTTACCCTGGTGCAGCTTTCAGTAAGTCTTGGGAAATAGCTGCTTTCAATCTTGGTGTTGTAGGCTGCTTCCTGACTTGCTAATTTATCGAAATTTACATCTGGTGAAAATGCTAGTTCTGACATATTTCTTTCTCTGATATTTAAAAAAATCTTTTTTTTCAATTTTGGGATAAATAATTATCTTTACTTACATTTTTTTGTATAAACTTAGTAGAGATGTATTTGAATTTATCTTTAAGGTGTCTTATGTTTACAAAGTTTTTGAGTAAATTACTTGTTACCTGTGCAATAGCTTCTTCTTTTACTAGTGTATATGCATATGAGCTAAATGAAAAGTTCAGCACTAAACATTTTGCCGTATTTGAAGTTGTTCTTGGCAAGAATGAAGTATTCAACGAATCCTTAAAATATATTATTGCAAAGGACGCTGCAGGTCATAACAAATACCAGACCACAAGTGTGGTCTTCCCATACAGAACTCAGGGATTAAATTCAACTATTAATGAACCTGTACTTGGCATTATTACAACTGAAAGCTACGAAGGTAAAAATAAAACCAATATCGCTTATGACGATTCAGCCAAAACCGCTTCATANGCAGGTATCTACATGACCTTCAAACANCTGAGCAAAATTGCTGACAACAAATCATCACGTCCTTTGATTGAAGAACTTGTTAATGTTCCAATGGTAATTTCAGATATTCCGCTTTCAATTGTTTCAAAAAACTTTAACAAAAACCTTTTCTATACAGCATCAAGCAATGCTCTTGTTTTTGATTTCCAGGTAATAGACAGCGTTTATTACAAAATGGATAAATTAGAAAAGGTAAATGCTGATAAATGTACTGTAAGTGTACTTGCAATTGCAGACAGATCTGTAATTCACACACCATATTTCATCAGTGCTCATGGTGCTGTTAACAATATTAACTGCAGAAAATAATCAGAGGTATTTAATTAAATCACCTACTGATGGTAAAAGCATGTCTGGCTTTAGATTCATAAGCGCTGTTCCGCTCCAGACACCGGTCTGAACACCTAAAGACATGCTTTTTGCATTCTGATACATCTTAATATCAAGACCAGAATCGCCAACACCTAAAACATTCATCTCTTTTACATTCATTCTTTGACAGAGAATATGCATCATCTTTGGATCAGGTTTTGATGGAACCTCTGAGCCTGCACAGATACCGTCACAGTAACTGCCTAAAATGGTGGCATCTAATGTTCTTCTAATACCTGCCATCGAACGCCCTGATGCATAACCAATCTTTAAACCTCTATCTTTGATTTTCTTTAATAAAGGTTCAATACCGTCAAAGAGAATATCAATCTGATATGATCGGTTAGCCTTGAAGATCTCACGATAATCATGAGTTACCTTCTCACCTAAGTTCTTTTTATCCTCAGGCATTAAAGANNCTAAAGCCTCAGATAACTCAAGACCTATGGTGCTCATAATGGCCTTATCATCAGGTTGAGGAAAACCNAACACATCAAAGGTATGATGGGTGCAGGCTAAAATCTGAGCAATACTGTCTGTTAATGTACCATCAAGATCGAAAACCACNGCCTCAAGATGAGAGCTCATCTTTTCAAAGTTATCATCAAATACAATCTCTCTGCTACCCTCAATGTGAGAGTACTTATCTTTAGTATCAGTCATGGTATCTTTTTATCTCTTAATTCTCAGTGCATCTACAGCAGCCTGTAGTTCATCTGGCAGAGGTCCTTCAACTTTAATGATTGAATTGTCCTTCGGATTCAGGAATGTTATTTTTGCTGCATGCAAAAACATTCTTTTAAGACCGATAGACTTTAATCTCTCGTTAAAATCCTTGTCGCCATATTTCTCATCACCACCTACAGGGTGTTTCTTATAGGCACAGTGAACTCTGATCTGATGAGTTCTGCCGGTGTGTGGCATTGCTGCAACTAAAGTTGCNCCATCTAGAAACTCAACCACATCAAATCCTGTTGAGGATGGAGCACCACGTTTGAANTTTACCTCAACCATTCTCTCGCCTGAGCGTAATTCATTACGGATTAAAGGAGCATCAACGATTTGTACTCGTCTGTCCCATTTGCCAGGAACAAGGGTAAGGTAACGCTTTTTAACAATTCTCTGTCTNAACTGTTCATGCAGGTGTCTTAGTGCAGATCTTCTTTTTGCTACGATAATACAACCTGAGGTTTCCTTATCAAGACGATGAGCAAGCTCTAAAAATCTCTGATCAGGCATTAGCGCGCGTAATGACTCAATTAAACCAAANTCAATACCGCTGCCACCGTGAGCTGCAAGACCGGCTGGCTTGTTTACAACCAGAAGATCCTCATTTTCAAAAAGAATTCTGTCTTTTAAATCCTGCACCACATGCAGATTTGAAGATGGAATGGTAACAGGAGCTTCAGTTACAGTTACTGGAGGAATTCTGATTACATCACCTTCCCTTAACTTGTATGATGGGGTTACTCTTCCTTTATTTACACGAACCTCGCCTCTGCGCAGGATTCTGTATAACATGCTGCGAGGAACGCCTTTTAATACTCTAGCAAGGTAATTATCTAATCTCTGACCATCATCATTCTCAGTTGCTGTTTGATAAGTTACTGATTTTGAGACAAGCTGCTTTTCTGACATGAATATTACCTTCTATAAAAAATTTTGGTTATTTTAGCAAATCAGAGCGGTTAATTATCAAAAAATTACTCCTAAGCTCATCAATAANACGACNTTTGTTTTTTATNGATGTAAAAAAAATAAATATAACTACTAAAATTCAAATTAACCTTTTGATTAGAAAAANAAATAAATTTATCTNCATAAAAATCAGTCATCAGAAATTTTCTTTGTAGATAGAGCTCAAAATTTCACAAATAATCTACTTAAGGCACCATTTTTTCTAACTNNAAATTTCACTTTATGGCATAATATGCGTGTGGATACGATAACCCCTTTGTTCATGGTTTCTACCCACATTCAGTTAATCTCAAGTCTGCAGGGGATGCCCTGCGTCTGGTTTTAGTTTGGAATAANCCCCAATAAAACTCTGATAAAGATGAAAGATTAAGGTTGCCTTTAAAAAGTACCCCNCTTTATAGAAAGTATTGGCGCGTCNTTTTAAAGGTGTATTAAAAAACTTGTTTTATAGGATATGAGCTAGGCGTGCGCCTATTAATATGCTCATNGCTTAGCTATTTATNTCATCCTGTAAAACCTAAAATTAGGAAATTTTCTCGTGAAGAGAATGCTTATTAACGCAACTCAGCTTGAAGAAGTTCGCGTTGCGCTTGTCGATGGTCAGAAGCTGTACGATCTTGACATTGAATCCCCACAGCATACAAACAAGAAAGCTAATATCTACAAAGGTACAATTACCCGTATCGAGCCAAGTCTTGAAGCTGCATTCGTAGACTACGGTGTAGATAGACACGGTTTTCTTCCTTTAAAAGAAATCGCACGTGAGTACTACCCTGCTGGCACTAACTTTAATGACCAAGCACAGGTACGCTCAGCATTAAAAGAAGGCACTGAAGTTATCGTTCAGATTGAAAAAGAAGAACGTGGCTTGAAAGGTGCTGCGCTAACTACCTTTGTATCTTTAGCAGGCAGCTATCTTGTTCTGATGCCAAACAATCCTCGTGCAGGCGGTATTTCACGCCGTATCGAAGGTGAGGACAGAACAGAACTTAAGGCAGCTCTAAAGGGTCTTACAGTACCTGATGGTATGGGCGTTATCGTTCGTACAGCTGGTGTTGGCAAGAGCGCAGAAGAACTTGAGTGGGATTTATCCATTCTTACCAAGTTATGGGCAATGATTAAGCAGGCTGCTAAATCAAAACCTGCACCATTCCTGATTCACCAGGAATCAAACATTGCTTTACGTGCTATTCGTGATTATCTAAGACCTGATATCGGTGAGATCCTTGTTGACAGCAAAGACGCTTTCAATCAAATCCTTCACTATATCGAGCTTGTTCGTCCAGAATTTGCTTCAAAGGTTCACTTATACAACGGTGATATTCCTCTATTTAGCAAATTCCAGATTGAAAGCCAGATTGATACTGCCTACAAGCGTGAGGTAAGACTTCCATCTGGTGGTGCTATCGTTATCGATCCAACTGAGGCTTTAACCTCAATCGACGTTAACTCAGCTAAAGCTACCCGCGGTTGCGATATTGAAGAGACTGCTCTTCAGACAAATATCGAAGCTGCTGAAGAAATCGCACGTCAGTTAAGACTGCGCGACGTTGGTGGCCTTGTAGTTATCGACTTTATCGATATGACCCCATTAAAGAATCAGCGTGAAATCGAAAACAGAATGCGTGAGGCAGTTCGTCAGGATAGAGCCCGTATTCAGTTTAGCAGGTTATCCCGCTTTGGCCTGCTTGAGATGTCACGTCAGAGACTACGTCCATCTCTTGAGGAAAGCAGCTCACACGTTTGCCCAATGTGTAACGGTCAGGGTACCTGCCGTGATACCTCTTCATTAGCTTTATCAATCCTTCGTCTAATTAAAGAAGAAGCTCACAAGGAGAATGCAGGCGACGTATTTGCTATTGCTTCAGTTGAAGTTGCAACATTCATTCTAAATGAGAAGCGTGCTGCTCTTGCTGCAATTGAAGAAAGAACACAAACCCGTATTACCATTATTCCAGAGAAGACCTATATGCCTCAGGAATACCAGGTAAACCGTTGTATTCAGACTCCAGTTTCTAAAGAAAGCAACATCAACAGCCTTGAAGTTTTACGCGATTTAGAAAAAGACAATCGTGAGAAAGCTCAAAACTTCCTTGAGAATCCTTTCTTAAAGAGAGTTGTAAAGAATGTAAATCCAGGTCTTGAGGATCCAACTCCTGCTATCAATGCCGACATTCTTTCATCTACAATGTCTACTCCAAAGGTAGCTCCAAAGAAAGAAGCTCCAAAGAAAGCAAATTCAAAGCACAAGACATCTGATGATTCAATCATCGGTTCAATCAAATCATTCTTTGGTTCAATATTTGGTG
>JGI24710J26742_10001928_pt1 | contig 18799 bp, 16 predicted proteins | sample BioPla2DNA2_FD_26742 | JGI IMG/M metagenome (IMG submission 26742) | reverse complement strand
GAAAGAACAGTTTCCCAACGAAAACGCATTTAACCGCTGTGCATGTACAATCTCGATGATTTACAACGAACGTTTTTGCTCAAGAATCCACAAAGGATTTGTAAAAGTTCAAGCTGAATTAAGCGAAATGTTTGAGAAAATCGCTTCCCCCTAGGGGGAAGCAGCTGATGGCTTAACAATATTTACAAGAATGGTTACACAAAACTATTGACGCTACCGTTGAACAAAATCAAAAGAACAAGAAATTTTATGATTTAAGTATTTTCATAATTCTTTTTTTATTTGAGCATTCAAGTACAATGTAATCTTTATCTTGTGAAGATGAGAAGAATCTTGAAATTTTGTGTTCAAATATTTCTATGTTTGTTGCAGCTTGAGTTTGAATTATATTTAGATTAAATACCAATAGTCCAAGCAATGCTTGCTCTTTGTTTGTTAAATTTTGGTTTATATCAACACGATACGAAGATACAAATGAAGCTGAGAGATATGTTTGTAGAATTTATAATGTACCGATTATTTTGCAGATGAAAATGTTAAAGTACCATGTATAGTAGATCGTGTTAGATAAATACTTTGTTTATGAAGATATTTAAAGTAATAAAGAAAGCCAAAAAGATCCTTTCACTCGTAAGTGGAGAGGGAGTGTTTTTACAGGATTTAAGTCATTAATATGGATGGCAAAAGCTTGTAAAATGTAGAGAAATTAAAGAAAAGTAGCCAAATACAACTACTTTTTATGGTCGAGGTGACAGGATTTGAACCTGCGACCTTTTGGTCCCGAACCAAACGCGCTACCAAGCTGCGCTACACCTCGTGGAGCCAATAAAGGGACTCGAACCCTTGACCTACGGTTTACGAAACCGTTGCTCTACCAGCTGAGCTATATTGGCAAAGTCGCAGGAAATACTATAGCATGAGAACAATCCCTTGTCAAACAAAAGGGGAGTGAAAAATGGCTGTGATTGGAGAGTTTTTATGGTTATAAAAGCTATAGCGACTATGCAGCATGACAAGAATTTGAATGTGTAGGTCGCGTACTGTTCAGCTTGACCAAGGAGCTTTTGTTACGTATAATACCGACGGAGAAAAGGGAGGTACTTTTATGCAACAGGATAAAACTTTTTATATAACTACACCCATTTATTACCCTAGCGGGCAGATGCATATAGGGCATACATATACTACCGTTGCGGCGGATACCATGGCACGCTTTAAGAAGCTTACAGGCTATAAAACATATTTTTTAACCGGTACAGATGAGCACGGTCAAAAGATAGAACGCACTGCGAAGGAGGCGGGGAAACATCCTCAGGAATATGTAGATGCAATCGTAGAAGACACAAAAAAACTTTGGAAGCTCATGAATATCGAATACGACGATTTTATACGCACTACCGATGAGCGGCATACTAAAATAGTACAGAAAATTTTCCGTAAGCTATATGAGCAGGGCGATATATATAAAAGTGAGTACGAAGGGCAGTATTGCGCCCAGTGCGAAGCTTTTTGGACACAGACCCAGCTGTTAGACCATTCCCTGTGTCCGGACTGTAAAAGACCTACGGAGCTTGTCAAAGAGGAAAGTTATTTCTTTAGAACAAGCAAATATCAGGATTGGCTTATAGACTATATAGAAAAACATCCCGAGTTTATACAGCCCACCAGCCGTGCGAATGAAATGCTCAACAATTTTTTAAGACCCGGACTTCAGGATTTATGCGTTAGCCGTACTTCATTTTCTTGGGGTGTACCGGTTGATTTTGACCCCAAACACGTTATATACGTTTGGATAGACGCGCTATCAAATTATATTACTGCGCTTGGATATGGAACTGAAAATGATGAACTTATGCGCACATTCTGGCCTGCAAATGTGCAGTTGGTAGGTAAGGAAATAGTGCGTTTTCATACAATATACTGGCCTATAATGCTGCACGCTCTTGGGCTTCCGCTTCCAAAACAGGTTTTTGCCCATGGCTGGCTGCTCTTTGGCGATGACAAGATGAGCAAGTCAAAGGGTAATGTTGCCTACCCGCAGCCCATAGTTGAAAGATACGGCTGTGACCCCTTGCGATATTATCTTATGCGCGAAATGCCCTTTGGCGCTGATGGCAACTATACAAATGAGGCGCTTGTAAACCGCATAAACGCGGATTTAGCTAATGACCTTGGCAACCTGCTAAGCCGCAGCGTAGCCATGATAGAAAAATATTTTGATGGAATTTTGCCATCTCCCACCGGATATGAAGAGCTTGACAATAGCCTTATAGAGCAGTTACTTGCCTTGCCCCAAAAGGTAGAGATAGAGATGGACAAACTCCAGTTTTCAGGGGCTCTAATAGAAATTTGGAATGTTATAGGGGAGCTTAACAAATATATAGATTTAACCACGCCTTGGATACTAGGTAGAGATGAGAGTGGAAAACCTAGGCTTAAGACAGTTCTATATTTGTTGGCTGAAGGCATACGCTTTGTTGCGGTTCTGTTGCAGCCCTTTATGCCAAGCACTCCGAAACTTATATTTGAGCAGCTTGGTGCTGATGATAGTTCACTTCATACATGGGAATCGCTTTCATCATTTGGGGTTTTACAGGGTGGCACTAGAGTTAGAAAGAAGGATGCCCTATTCCCGCGCCTTGATGTAGATAAGGAGCTTAAGGAGCTTGCAAAGGCATCTGAAAAAATGTTTGAAGAGCCTACTCAAGAAACGGAAGAAAAGGAAGAAAAATCGCTAGTTTCAATAGATGATTTTGATAAGCTTAGCCTGCGTGTAGCAAGAGTAATTAACTGCGAAAAACTTGAAAAAAGTGATAAGTTGCTTAAATTCACTCTGTCACTTGGTGATGAAACGCGCACCGTTCTGTCCGGCATAGCAGAGCATTATAAGCCAGAGGAGCTTATAGGTAAAAAGCTTGTGCTGATTACCAACCTTGAGCCTCGCAAAATAAGGGGCGTTCTATCTGAGGGTATGTTACTTTCTGCAGCATCTAAGGACGATAAAGAGTTGTCTTTGCTCACTATAATGGACGATGTACCCGATGGTTCATATATAAGCTGATGCTACTATTTGACAGCCATTGCCACTTAGAAGACGATAGGTTTTCCGGCGATAGGGATGAAGTGATTTCCCAAATGAGGGAAACCGGTGTAGTCTGCTGCACATGCGCCGGAAGTGATATAAATACATCTAATGAAATTTTACGGCTATCAAAAGAGTATAGAGGCGTATACGCAGCATGTGGAGTGCATCCGCATGAAGCTAAAAGCGTTGAAGCGGACTATTTGACTCAGCTTGATAGTATGCTCAAGCAAGATAAATGTGTTGCTCTTGGCGAAATCGGTCTTGATTATTACTACGATAATTCTCCGCGAATTTTGCAGGCGAAAGTTTTTATTGAGCAGCTTAACCTTGCCGGCAAGCGGGATATGCCTGTAATTATACATGTGCGTGATGCGCATGGCGATGCTATCGAAATATTAAAATCTCACAGAGATATAATTAAGGGCGGCATAATGCACTGCTTTTCAGGCAGTGTTGAAAGTGCCGAAATATATTTGGATTTAGGTTTATATATATCTTTTGCAGGTCCTGTAACCTTTAAGAATGCAAAAAAGCTGCAGGAAGTAGCTAAATTTGTACCTCAAGATAGAATACTAATCGAAACTGACAGTCCTTATCTATCGCCCGAGCCTGTACGCGGCAGGAGAAATGAGCCTGCGAATGTAGCCCATATATGCTCATTTATTTCTAAGCTGCGAAAGCTTGATGTCGAAGAATTTGCAAGTCTTACGTTCAGGAATGCATGTAATGTATATAATATTGACATTAACACTGCTGAAATAATTGACACATAATATTCATATTTTGTTGAATATGTGTTATAATGATATTTGTGCACTACTAGTAGGAGGGCGAAATGCAGGAAATTATATTAGCCTCAACATCTGAAAGGCGTTTCAAATTACTTGAGGATATGGGTATAACTTATAAGGCGGTTGCTCCCGAAGCGGAGGAACATGTTTTTGATGACCCAGTTAAAACGGTTTCTCTAAACGCGCTTCGCAAGGCTGAGGATGTTTTTTCTCGTTACCCGAATAGATTGGTATTGTCTGCCGATACCATTGTATACCTTGATGGCAAAATAATAGGTAAGCCGCAGGATAGGGAAGATGCCTTTAACATGCTCTCACTAATTCAGGGTAGATGGCATTCTGTATACACTGGTGTTACGCTGATTTTGCCAACGAATAAAGTGTACGAAAACTATTGTAAAACGGATGTGCATATGATGGCGCTTTCAAAAGGGGAGATAGAATACTATATAAACACCGGTGAACCTATGGGTAAGGCTGGAGCTTATGCCTTACAGGGAATAGGTGGAATTTTCGTTAGTGAAATTAGAGGCAACTATTCAAATGTTATTGGGCTTCCAACTTCTATGGTAAGGCAGATGTTGAAAGACATAGGCTTTTTTACATCGTTTTTTAATTAGGCATTAGCGTATGGCGATAATTGCTCCTTCTTTAGGAATAGATTTAGGTTCTTCAAATACCCTTGTATATGTAAGCAAGAAGGCTATTTTGATTGATGAGCCTACTTTGCTTATAGTTTCAGGGGGAGCTAAGCGTACCTTGAAGGCAATAGGACAGGATGCAAGAGCGCTTATAGGTCGCACAACTGGCGGGGACCTTGCCGTTAGACCCTTGCAAGGCGGTACAATAAAAGAATATCGCATGACAGAAACCATACTCAGGTATTTTATGCGCAAGGCGATAGGTGCTTCACATATAATAAAACCCGAGGTTTTTATTACTATTCCCTGCCATGTTTCCCCTGTGGAGCGCAGGGTGCTTAGGGAAGCATGTGTTAGCGCAGGTGCAAGGAAGAATGCGGTTCACCTTATTTCAAAACCATTTGCCTCTGCCTTGGGTACGGGTTTGCCTGTGTTTGATGCTGAGGGTAGCCTTGTTGTTGATATAGGCGGCGGAACCACTGAAGTTGCTCTTATAAGCTGCGGAGGAACTGCAGCGAGCAGGTCTATAAAGCTTGGCGGAATCAAGATGGATGAAGCCATAATAGATATGATACGAAACGAATATAAAATGCTTATTGGCGACAACCTTGCTGAAAACCTCAAGATAGACTACGGCGCTGCTATGCCGCTAAAGCAGGACAAGTATATTAAAATACGCGGTAGAGATCTTGTTACCGCGCTTCCCCAGATATCCGAAATACCAGTTTCTAAAATATATGAAGCTTTAAGTAAAATATGCGAAGAGATTGTAAACACAATTATATCCGTGCTTGAAAAGGCGCCTCCTGAGCTTTCCGCTGATGTACTACGCAAGGGTATATTTCTTATGGGTGGTGCATCTCAGCTGTTCGGGCTTGATCATCTAATAGCAGAAAAACTGCAATTACCGGTAACCTTAGCTAAAAACCCGACACTTTGCGCAGTCAGCGGTCTTGGCAAACTGACTGAAAACCCTGAATTACTTTCAAGGATAGGCAGCTCCAGTATAATGCAAAGCGAGGATATATAATGTCCCCTACAAAGAAGAAACGTAAGCAGCTTAAGCGCGAGAGAAAACGCCTTGAGAGGGGAGAGCGCTTACGCAAGTTTATAGGCTATGGTATTATATCAGTATTGGTGTTTACCATTGTGATTATGATTGCTTCGCAATTTTTTCCTGAAATTACTATGCTAGACACTCCCCGCCGTATAGTTTCAAGGGTTATAACGCCTGTTCAAAAAGCGTTTTCTGGCGCCACGGATACTGTTGCTACATATCTTAGGAAGCTTAAATATCGCAGCACACTAGAGGATGAGTATATAAAACTCCAAGAAAAGGTTGACGAACTTACTGATAGGGCAATGCGTGTTGAAGCTTTAGAATATCAGCTTGCACAGTTTGCCGACCTTGATGACGAAATTGTAAGAAATCCAAGGCTGGATGGGGTAAAGGCAAAGGTAATATCCCGCAACTCGGATAACTATAGTTTTACTCTTGGGATAGATATAGGTACTAATAGGGGCATAAAGGACTATATGGCGGTTGCCGTTCCCGGAGCTCTAATAGGCTACACTTATGATGTAAAACCCGATAGCTGTTTGGTTAAATGTATAGTGGATTCTGATTGCAGTATTTCCGCTTTAATAGAATCCAGCAGAGACCAAGGGACTTTACAGGGAACACTCTCTATAAACGGAATGTATGAGTGCCGTATGTACTACCTATCCTTTTCAACGTTGCCTCGTCCGGGCGATAGGGTGGTTACCTCCGGCGTTGGCATGGAGTTCCCAAAAGGTATTCCTATAGGCTATGTAAGAGAGAGTACAAGGGGATTAGATGCTAATAAGCAATACATAGTTGTAGACCCTATTGCGGATTTTGACCATATTGAATATGTAATCGTATATAGATATACGCCTACTGTTGCCGAAGCTGCGGATAACAGAGGGGCAATGACCGAAGCTACATTTATACCGCTTCCGACCAAGTTTCCCATGGCTACATTTATAGGTCAGCAGACGGCTCTTACGCCAAGTCCAAGTCCTAGCACATCTCCAAGCCCTACACCACTTGAGGATACCACAGAACCTTTGGAAACACCGGCTGCGAGCGATGATGTATCATATAATGACTATATTCCTTCAAAGGAAACTGAGCAGATAGATGAAGAAAAAGCAAGCCCAACCCCTTCGGCTGAACCTACTTCAACTTTCTCTGTGGAACAGATGACGGTAGAGGACGATTAGATGTCCGGTTTATCAGTGTACAGGNATAAAGGGGAACGCAGGCTTTATATAACAAGACCAATAAAGGTTGCGTTTCTAATATTGNTGTTTTACCTTTTGCAAAGCTGTGTAATGCCTTATTTTAGAATAGGNGGCGTTATAGGCAACCTTAATCTGGTTTTAATAGCCATATTAACAGTATCCCTTGGGAAAAAATATGCATTTGTAAGTGCAGCAATAGTCGGTATTATAATGGAATCTGTTGAAAGGAACATGCCGTCCTTCTATATTATTATATACCCGACACTGGCGCTTATATTTGCGCAGCTGTTTTCGGATATGAGCGAAATCAAACGTGAGATAAGGCGCATAAGGATAAAAAGTGACGAACAGAACAAAAAGATTGATACAATAAAAAGACGTAACAAATGGTTTAAATTTTTTAGAGCTTCACCAGCTGACGATATAAATCCGCATATACGCATATTGCTAAATGCAGTTAGTCTTCAGGCGGCATATGAATTTATAATGATTATAATTGTAGCATTAAATGGTGTGAGTATTACTTGGAACCACCTGCTGAATGCTATAAAGGCAATGAGCTATACTGCGTTTTTATCGCTACTTATGTTCCCTGTGCGGTATTTCCTTGGCATGTACCGTAAAAAAATAGTAAAAGATGTGGGGGACGACTATGAGCAGTATGAACTGTCGCCTCAAAATCTACAGGAAATAGCCATAATACCCGAGATGCCTGAGGCGGATAGCCTTGCAGGCTTTGAGATGCGTATGAGCGCAGGTGTTGAAAAAATCGACATTTCGAGTGATAATAATAAAGAGGATGGTAAAGAGCCTGATAATAGTAAGGCAGAACCGGATGATAATCCTCAAACTAATGATGATAAGAAACAAGAAAGTACAGATACGGATGAAATATCCGCTTACAATGATAATACTGATGAAACCAGTAGCCATGCAGACGATACAAAGGTGATAGAGGATGCAGATTGAAAAGAATATCAGCCGTAGGTTTATAGCATTTGTGTTTGCTGTAATTCTATGCTTTTCTGTAATTATAGCGGGCTTATACAACTTGCAAGTGCTAAGTGCTGACAAATACCAACAGGATGCCGGCAGTAAAAGTGTAAAAACCCTTCGTCTTACTGGAAAACGCGGAATGATTACCGACGTAGATTCTGTTGTGCTTGCAATGAGCGAGGATATATTCAATGTAACTTTCCAGCGCAATATGAGGCAGAATACAAGGGAGGATTATGTTGCTTTTACCGACTCCATTTTAGAAACCATGGACATAATAGAAAAGTACGGGGGAGAGGTAGAACTTAAATTCGTTATAGAAAGAAACCCGGAAACAAATGAATGGGTATTTAATTTCGGTAAGGGTATATCTGAAAAAGCGCTTGAAATACGCTCAAACCAGTGGCACAACAATCATTATATGCCAAAGAGCAATCCTAAGTACGACACTGCCGAAAAATGCTATAACCATCTGGTAGAGCTGTATGATTTGCAGGATAGAGGTCTATCAGAGGAAAAAATACTACAAGTTTTAGCCATATACTCAGAAATGCAGATGAACCTGTATAACTCTGTACCTATAGTTATTGCAGAAGATATACCTTTTGCAGCCGTAAGTGAAATTACAGGTAGAAAGATGATGCTCCCCGGAATAGATATAGAAATAGGCGAAAAACGTGTCTATCCTCGCGGAACTATGGCATCGCAGGTTGTTGGCTATGTTGGTAAAATAAGCGACGCTGATAATTATTATGAGCAGCTCAAGCCTCTTGGTTATGCCCTGAATGACATAATCGGTAAAGAAGGCATAGAGAAGAGCATGGAAAACTGGCTGACGCCTAATATTACAAGTAGACAGGGCAGCCGTGTTATGGAGAGGGATAACCTAGGTAGGCTTACTAGGCAAATTTCCTATACCCCGCCAAGCGATGGAAATAATGTAAAGCTTACTATAAACGCAGCGTATCAGCAGGTGGCAGAGCAGGCGATAGCATATAACGTGGCAAGCACACGAAAAGTACAGGAAAAAAAGCTCGTCAGCATGGATTGGCTTGAAAAATATAGGGATAGACTCGAGGCTAGGGATTTTGATAAATACCCCCTGCGCCTTGCAGAAAAAGGCGCAATGATGGTGGTAGATGTAAATACCGGTAGGGTACTTGCTATGGCGCAGTATCCGAATTACGATTCAAATGCGCTAACCGCTGGCGGAGCTGCTGCAATACCCTATTTGGCAGATGACAGAAATATGATGCGTAACTTGTGTATACAGGAAAGGGCGGAGCCGGGTTCCATATTCAAGATGGTAACGGCACTGGCGGCTCTTACTAACGGTGTTCTTACTGTTGACGAACAGATTAGTGACTTAGGAGCATATACTAGGTTCACTAATGTTGAGGAAGATGCACCTGTTTGCTGGATTACAAAAAACGCTCGCTGGAAACATGCCAACCAAACAATAATACAGGGCATAAAAAACTCCTGTAACTATTTCTTCTATGAGATTACAGGCAGATTGTATGGAGATACCGGAAGCAACCGCCTATATAAATACGCTGCGAAAATGGGGCTTACAACAAAGACGGGTCTGCAGCTTCCTAATGAAATAAGGAGTATAGTAGGCAACCAGACATCTTTGTATGACCCTGAAACAGAGCTGCAATATCAAGAAACCTCAGTGCCTATACTGGTTGCAGCCTCAATTAAACAGCATCTTAACAATGTTGCTGCAAGTTACGGTATTTCTTATCAGGAAGAAAGCCTTGATAGATGCATAAAGAAGTTAATGGATATGGCTATAGAAACTCACTCTGATAAGTGGGTTGAGGCTATGCGTCCAATACTTATGACCGAGCTTAATATGACGCGCGATATGGTGTATAAGCGCGCTATAATGACTGACCTATGGATATACCTTAACGATATCAAATGGGGTGGCTCAATGGAAGTACAAATGGGTATAGGGCAATCTATTACCTTACTCACGCCTGCTGCTGTATCCCGTTATGCAATGTCTATAGCAAACGGAGGGAATGTATATAATCTTTCAATAGTTGATTCTGTTGTATCTCCGGAGGGCGAAATACTCAACAAATATGAACCTACGCTTTCAGGGGTGCTTGAAGGTGCTGAGGCATATCTCCCATATATACGCGAAGGTATGAAAGGCGTTGTTGACGCAGACCAGGGCGGTACTGCTGGTAGACATTTCTCAAGGTGGAAATATAAGGATGACCTTTGGGCGAAGACAGGTACTTCTCAAATTACCATAGGCGGTGTTCAGCTTGACGTTGAAAACAATGGATGGTTTATAGCCCTAGCGCCTTTTGAAACGCCTGCGGAGGTGGCAGTAGTTACGCTTATTCCAAACGGATATTCAGGCGGTGAAACTGTACTTGCTACTAAGGAATTTCTCACTTGGTGGATGGATAATAGGACTAAGAAGGCAACTGATATCCAAGTTGTCCCCGGTAATGAGCTTATGCCTTAGGGAGCTGTTATGAGTAAGGTTTGGGTTATAGCTTCAGGTAAAGGCGGTGTTGGTAAATCAACGCTGGCTTCCGCACTTTCTGTGATTTTTGCTGAAAAAGATTTACGAACGCTAGTTATTGATGCGGATGTAGGGCTTCGCAATCTTGATTTGCTGCTAGGTCTTCAGGATAAGGTGCTTTACGAATTGTACGATTATATAAATGAACGGTGTGTTTTTGAAGATGCGCTTGTAGCTCATTTGGCTTATCCGAATTTAAAGCTACTTATAGCAGGTCAAGAGGCAAAGACAGATGATTTTAAAGTTGAGGAGCTTAAAAAGATAGTTGAAACATTAAAAAATGATTTTGATATTATACTTATTGACTCTCCAACGGGTATCGGAAAGGTTTTTCAAAGCCTTATAGAGCTATATGATGAGTGTGTTTTAGTTAGCACTTCTGATGTGGTGTCGCTTAGAGATGCGGAAAAAACTGCGAGTGTGATAAATATAAGGCGCAGAAACAGCCCCTATCTTGTTATAAATAAAGTGGATTTCGCCTCTGAAAGTCCGGACAAAATCGCCCTAGCGCTTGATATGTGTCTTTTGGGGGCTTTGCCTGAGAGTAATAAGCTGCATAATACAATGTTATTAGGAAAATCTGTAACTGAATGTGGCGACAGTGCAGTTCTTAAAGCGCTTAATATAATTGCATCAAGAATGCAGGGGCTTGAAATACCCGCTAAACCCGAAGAAAATCAAGGTATGTTCAACAAAATTATGCGAATTTTTAAAGGTGGTGCATAGATGATGTCAAACCAAGAGAATACAAGTAGATCAAAACCCTTTTTTGACTGGGGTTTACTATTACTAATGTATATTATGATGCTTTTGGGTGTGCTTTTTATTTCGGTTGCCACATATAATCCCTCTGTAAGTGCGGATTTGCCGCTTATAAATAAAATCATGAGCTCAGAATCCGGCAGATGGCAGGCGATTTTTACTATAGCTTCTCCTGTTGCGGTGTGGTTTATTGTTTCAATACCCTATGAACGCATTAAACCTTTTGTACGTTTGTTTTATTATATTATTATGTTCTTGCTTGTGCTTGTTATAGGTACATCGTCAATTCGTAATGTAAGTGCATGGTTCCGCCTCACCTTAGGTCGTATGTTTCAGCCCAGTGAATTTGCCAAATTAGCCATGATTTTAATGCTTGCACGCAGCATTTCATTAGATGAAAAACCTATGAGTACTTTTAAAAGCGCTGTTAAGCTTATAGGTGCTTTTCTCCTTCCTGCATTATTAACGCTGCTTCAGGGCGAGGCGGGTACGGTTATAGTTATGGCGGTAATATTCTATGTGATGATATATTTCGGCGGTGCGGACTGGAAATGGCTTTTAGGGCTTGCCATTATGGCGGCAATTGCAATTGGGCTTATTTTTGGCTACGGTATTATAAGCGGTTCGGATGATTATCGTCTTCTTAGAATACTCTCTTTTATAGACCCTACCAAGTACGCACAGAGTGCAGGTCTTCAGATATTAAATTCCCAAGAGGCTATAGGTTCAGGTGGGCTTAATGGTATAGGCTTTTTTATCACTGGTTCTCACAGTCAGCTTAATTTCGTACCTGAAGACTGGACTGACTTTGTTTTTGCTACCATAGGCGAAGCGGTTGGTTTTGTTGGTTGTGTAGCTATAATTTTGCTATATTTTTTAATAGTATTGCGTATGTTGTATCTTGCGCGCTATACTGCAGACGAGTTTGGAAGGCTTATAATTATAGGCGTTACTGCTATGATGTTCTTTCACGTATTTCAAAACATTGCAATGACTATAGGTATAATGCCTATAACCGGTATACCTCTTCCCTTTCTAAGCTATGGGGGTTCTAATCTTCTTACAAACGTTGCAGGTGTATCTCTGGTGCTTAATGTAACCAAAAACAGGAGCGTTGCTGTTTCAAGCACATCTATAAATGTATCTCTGCTCAACCCCGTTTCCGGTAAGCGTCGCAAGAGAAAGAAAAAGGTATATGTTAATACCTCCGAGGAAGCGTAAAAAAATAATACCTTGCAGATATTCTCGCTACATAGTATAATCCGTGAGCTTACCTATGGTAAAGCAATTTAATAGGGGGAATTTTCATGGGATTTATTAAATGTCCAAGGTGTGAACTGAATTATATGAAGGATACTGATAAGTATTGTGCGATTTGTCTAAGAGAACTTAGGGGAGAGGAGCAGGTGGACGAAATAGAGCTTTGCTCTGTCTGCGGCGAAAGTCCCGCTATGCCGGGTAAAGACATGTGCCTTTTTTGCCTTAGAGAAATGAATGCACAGAATAACACACTAAACGGCGATGAAGATAATGATGAAGATACCGAACTAGATGAAGACGATGATGATATAGAGCTTGATGAAGAAGTTGACGATATAGATGATGAAGCTATGAATGATGCCCTCTCCCTTGACGAAATGGCTGAGGATGAGGACGACTTTATTGATGAGGATTAATATTGCAGGAAAACCGTAAGCGTCTATTTGCCATATCGGATTTGCACTTGCCGGGAGGCAAGGATAAGTACATGGATATATTTGGCGCTCAGTGGGAAGGTCATTTTGATAAGATTAAGGTTGATTGGGTTTCAAGGGTAGAAGATGACGATATAGTGCTTATTCCCGGAGATATTTCCTGGGCTATGACTCTGGAAGGTGCCGTTGAGGATTTGCTTTCCATAGGCGAACTACCCGGTTACAAGGTATTGCTTAGAGGGAATCATGATTATTGGTGGTCCTCTATATCTAAGCTGCGAAGTGTGCTTCCGGAAAAAATGTATGCAATACAGAATGATGCGATATTGATAGGGAATTATGCAATATGCGGNTCACGTGGNTGGGCTATTACAGAGGGCGAAACGGCTGAGGCTGATAAGAAAATATATGATAGAGAGCTTATACGCATGGAGATGTCNCTAAATAGGGCAAATGNAATAAACGATGGTAGAAAAATAATTGCAATGATGCATTTTCCTCCGCTGGATAATAGCTGTGAGGATACGCTTTTTACATCATTATTTGAAAAACATGGTGTATCATATGTAGTATACGGGCATCTGCATGATAGGGGAACATTAAGTGCCTTTTGCGGTGTAAAAAGTGAGATTAATTATCAACTGGTTTCATGTGATTATCTAGGTTTCAAATTATTTGAACTGGGCGATTTTTAGCCATATATATTGTTAAAAGCTTTTTTGAACTAAATAAAGCGTAAAATAAATAGTATTTTATTAAAATTGACAGCTTGTTTAATAAGCTGTTTTTTAGTTCGCATAAACAGAACAAAGTTCTAATAATAAGAAGAATATTTAAATCAAATATGTACAAAATATATAAAGAAATGTTATAAGGAGAAACTATTATTTTATTTTTCTCCTCATAATGGACTGTCAGTTCTTGTTGAGAGAACAAAACAAACCGAAGTACGCAAAGGGATTGAAAAATAGACCGAAATAGCTTTTCTATTCCTATTGACCTTGGTGGTAATAAGTGTTATTTTGTGTCATGAAATGGATTATTAATGGAGATTGATGGGTGAACTAGGTGGATCACGAAAATAACACAATGAACAACGGTTCATCTAGTGATGAAAGCCTAAAGACTGCGACGGGGGTAAAATTACAGCTAAATGGCGCGTTTTGGCATAGCATAGACAACAAAGGCAGAGTAATAGTGCCCCAGTTTTTCAGAGATCAACTTCAAGACGGCATTATAGTAAGCGTAAACACTGCGCAGGATAGCATAGCCATATACCCCACAGAAATTTGGAATGAAAGAGTAGAAATGCTAAGCCGACTCGTAGAAAAGAAACGCTCACTAGAGCCGATACTTTCGAGGTTTTCTATGCTTTCGTACCCCAACTGCAATTTTGACCAACAGGGAAGGGTGCTTATACCGGCGCTNCTTAGGGATATGTTTCTTAANGATACATCATCCGTAAGGGTTTCGGGCGCATTTGACCATATACGCATNGTATCCGAAGAAAAGGCTAGGGAAGAGGACGAACGCTTCGGTTCAGAGAGCATAAANATTTTGGATTTAATCAGCGAAATTCAATCTGAGGAATAAGGAGGTAAACCATGTCTCAAGTACAGATGAGGACATATCCACGTTATATAAAAACCGGGGTCGAATTAATGGCGAAAAATATGCGTATTGGAGTGCGTGGTGCTGTAAACCTCCCTGATGGCGAAACCTTTACAAACGACAGCGCAAGGCAGGTGTTTACTGCATGCGAAACTGCACTGCAAAAAACGGATAAACGCATAAGCAAATTATTGGCATTTTTTGTTATTTTCGGAGTTATTTTTTTCTGCTTATTCAAAATAGGCACACGTATGGATACGCTGAATGTTTTAGATGCTGAAATAACTGAACTTGAAAGTAGATATGTAGAGCTTTGTAAGCAAACGGAAACAGAACAAGTAGAAGTTGACAAAGTGCTTGATTCATCGTATATTTGCAAGCGTGCTTCACAGGAACTGGGGATGATAAGAGCGGTTGATGACATTACGGTAATACAGATAAGTGCTCCGCTTACCAGACCCGCTGTTTCCGGCACTGCCGGTTTATATGCAGGCGCAGGCGGTATATAATTTTTTGGAGGGAAAATGCTACTTTCTATATTGGCAGAAGCTGCAAAAGAATATTTTATTGATATAGACGGCGACTGTCAGATTAAAGCACTTTCACAGGATAGTCGCGAAAAGAATGACGACGCCCTTTTCTTTTGCGTACGTGGAAGTCGTTTTGATGCTCATGACTTTGCTGAAGATGCTGTTAAAAATGGCGCCGTTGCTCTTGTGGTTGAGAAAAAGCTAACAAATATAAATGTTCCTCAAGTTTTAGTTTCTGATGTACGTGCTGCCATGGGCTTAATGGCGTCTAAATTCTTTGGAAACCCTGCTAGCAAGCTTAAATTAGTCGGCATAACCGGAACTAAAGGTAAGACAACTACCAGCTATTTTATAAAATCAATACTTGATGCTGCGGGTATAAAAAATGGTGTTATAGGTACAACGGGTGGTATAGTTGGCGATGAAAAAATCGAAGCTAAGCTTACCACGCCTGATCCTATAGACTTGCACCGTATGCTAAGCTATATGCTCCAAATGGGTGCTGAGGTAGTATGCATGGAAGTATCCGCGCATGCTATAGATATGAAGCGTGTCATGGGTGTTCAATTTGAGGCAGCCTGTTATACTAATCTATCTCAAGACCATTTGGACTACTTTGATGATATGCAGTCTTATTTTGAGGCGAAAAAGCGTTTTGTCCTCTCGGAACAGGTTAAAAACCTTGCTATTAATGCTGATGATGAAACTAGTGAAGCCATAATGGCGGAATTAAGAATTCCTTACAGCAGTTATGGTATAAGCGCTAATGCGGACATATTCGCCCGAGATATAGAAATTAATGACGAGGGCGTAAGCTTTACCCTGTCACTTTGGAATGAGCAATGGTACCCTGTTCATATAAATATGATGGGTACTTTCAACGTGTATAATTCTCTGGCGGCAACAGCGATAAGCCTTATACTTGGCATCAAGCCCGAATTTATTGTAAAGGGCATTGAGAATGTTAGAGTTGTACCCGGAAGGGCAGAGGTGCTTGAAACCTCAACCCCATATAAAGTAATTGTAGACTATTCTCATTCGCCTGCCGCTCTTGAAAACATACTTCGTGCAGTTAAAAGCTTTACAAAGCATAACCTAATATTGTTATTTGGTTGCGGTGGAGATAGAGATCACCAAAAACGCCCTATAATGGGTAGTATTGCCGGTAAATTTGCTGACTTTACTATCATTACTAGCGATAATCCTCGTACAGAAGAACCCATGAAGATTATTAGTGAGATAGAAGAGGGTATTAAAAGCACCGACGGGAAATACATATTAATTGAAAACCGCAGGGAGGCTATACGCCACGCCCTTGATATATCGCAGGAGGGCGATGTTGTAATACTAGCCGGAAAGGGCGATGAAACATATCAGGAGATACAGGGGCAGAAGTACATTTTTAACGAGAAAAACATAGTATCTGAAATCCTGTACGAGAAAAAGCAGTCAAAACAGGTGTCGGGTAATGCCTAAAAAAAACCCTAAAATAGTATCAAAGCCTCTTGCTGGAAAAACCCTGCTTATAATTGGAGCTGGCAAGAGCGGCAAGGCGGCAGGCACCCTAGCGCTGAAAGCGGGTGCTGATATTGTAATTTATGATGATAATATAGGTGCTATAAAGGATTTTAAAGAAGGCTTGGAAGAAAAATACACAAGTAGGGTTTCGTTTTGTATTGCAGATGCTAAGGACATAAATTCTACTAAAATAAGCTTTGCTGTTTTAAGCCCCGGGCTGTTACCTAGCGCTACTATAATATCTGAAGTTGAAAGACATCATATTCCTATTGTGAGTGAGCTTAGTTTTGGCGCTAGTTATCTGTCATGCGAGTCCGTTGCTATAACCGGAACAAACGGGAAAACCACTACAACCCTATTAACCGGTAATATGTTTGTAAATGCGGGCTTTGTAACGCATGTGTGCGGGAATATAGGCTATCCTGTGTCGCTCAGCGCTGTTTCAGCTCAGGAGGAGGATATAGCTATAATTGAAGTATCCTCTTTTCAACTTGAAAGAATAGACGATTATCATCCGACTATTGCTGCGGTGCTTAATATATCCGCCGATCATTTGGATAGACACGGCAGCATGGATAATTACGTTGCACTTAAAAAGCGTATTTTTGAAAATATGGATTCCTCAGATGCGCTTATACTAAATAAAAACGATGAATACTGTAGAAGCTTTTCTAAAAACGCGAAACCTAATATATACTGGTTTTCATCATCGGGAGAGGTTGAAAGAGGAGCATATCTATTTGAAGATAAGCTATTTATAAGCGATAAGGGAAATAAACAGCTTATATGCCCCGTGGAAGAGATACAGCTTCTAGGTTCGCATAATATAGAAAATGCACTTGTTGCATCGCTTGTCGCATATCTACGCGATATACCTATTCCGGTAATAAGGTACACACTGCGTAACTTTGTCGGCGCAGAGCATAGGATGGAACTGGTTAAAGAAGTGTCAGGGGTTACCTTTATTAACGATAGTAAAGCTACAAACCCTGATTCTACAATTAAGGCAGTAAATGCCATGCGATCTCCCACTATACTTATAGCAGGCGGCTATGATAAACAAACTCCTTTTGAGGAAATGGCAAGCAGCATAGCGGCATCATATGTGTACAAAGTAATTCTGACTGGCGATACATCTGAAAAGATTGCAGAAGCATTAATTGGAGCTGGGTTTAATAATTATTCAATAGCTAGCAGCCTTGAAAATGCTGTAAAGGAGGCTATGGCTTCCGCTACGAAGGGCGATGTTGTATTATTTTCACCTGCATGTTCTTCCTTTGATAGTTTTAAAAGCTATGAACATAGGGGTGAAGTGTTTAAAAATATCGTAAATAATATAGATGTCGGACGCTGATTTTACAAAACACAGCATGGTTCCGCCTTCTGGGGGTAATGGCGCTCCGCAGATGCCTATTGAGCCTTTAGATGAGGATAATCAGCCTTCAATAAGTCCTAGGTTAAAGTTTGCTGTACGGGTTATTAGTATACTTGTGATATCTATAAGCATAGCTTTTATTCTTAGGGAAACCGTTTTTACAATAAACAATGTTGCTGTAGTTGGAAATATAAATATACCAAATGAAATCGTTCTATCCTCAGCAGGCATAAACAGCTCAAGCAATTTCTTTAATGTTAATGAAGATGAGATAGCCAGAAACATTGATAGCAATCGTTACTTAAAATACCTAAGTATGGAAAAGCGCTTCCCAAATGGATTGACGATATATGTTAAAGAGAGAATACCTGCAGCTTGTATCAACTATATAGGGATAATGTATATTTTAGCTGATGATGGGGTTGTGCTTGAAACCACAAAGAGCAGCGATATCACAGGCGGGTTGGTATCAATCACCGGGCTTGATATACAAAATATTCATGTTGGTAGCTTGCCTGAGGTTAGGAAAATTGAAAGACTTGCAAGCTGTATAGACCTACTGCGGGAGCTTATTGAGCAAGGTGTCATTAACAATGTATCTCTAATAAGTTTTACTGATACTAATATTTATTTAAGTCTTAGAGATAATTATACTGTAAACTTGGGTGATGGAAATTACCTGCGTGCAAAGATAGGCACTGCAAGGGGAGTTCTCATAGAACTTAGGAAACAGAACTTAAGTAACGGCATTATAGAGGCAACTAAGCCGGGAGAAGCAACTTTTAGACCGGAAAATTGAACAAATTTCTTAAAGTGCTTGATATATTTCGATAAAAAGGTTAAAATATAGCAACAAATGAACTTATGCGTTTTTCGTACCATTGTCTGGTATGGTATAGTACAGAAATGAGGATGAGTAGTCGATGAGGAGCACAGTCACCGTTGTTGAATTTGGCACAAGCAAGATAGTTGCACTG